>Ga0164290_1000138_pt1 | contig 272481 bp, 258 predicted proteins | sample Micstemetagenome_FD_108782 | JGI IMG/M metagenome (GOLD analysis project Ga0164290, IMG submission 108782) | Contaminated culture microbial community from soil near Moab, Utah, USA - Microcoleus steenstrupii SON62 (Illumina Assembly) | ecosystem: Environmental > Terrestrial > Soil > Soil crust... | reverse complement strand
TGGGTTGTACTGTTCAATGCATCTGTGCCCTTTTTGGTTTTCTACAAAACCATGCATTTTCAATTGCATATGGCTTGTAGGGCAACCCGCGTTCGGGCCGGCGCTCTACATACCATCTACAAAAAGGTCGTGTGCAATGTGCCCATACAAAAAGGGCGTGTGCAACTCGCCCCTACGGCTCCGCGGAAGGGGCGTAGCCTTTGGCGCGTGCTTTCGTGACATAACGCTGGGCGCGCTCTTCATTCTTTGTCACGCCGTGTCCGTTTTGGTAGCACAGCCCTAATTCATAGGTGCAGGCGGCGTGGCAGCAACCTTCCATGCCGTATTGAAACCACTTCGCTGCTTCCGCAAAATCTTGCTCGACGAGAGAGCCGTTCTTGTACATCATTCCTAGCTTGTAGCAAGCTTTTCCATCGCGAGCGCCGGCAATTCTTGTTAGGAGTTTTACAACTTTTTCAATCTCGGGCGTCCCTGGTCGTCCCTCAAGGTAAACATTCGCCAGCTCCCAGCTTGCTAGGTGTCGTTTTCGAGTTTCTGGTGTGCCTTTTCTTGGCTTTGCGGCCATCCGCAGATATTTCAGTGCAAGTTCCCAACTGTCGGGATTGTCTTTGTCGTGAGAATAGTGTTGCCACAGCTTATACTGCGCATCTTCGTAGTCAGATTCTGCGGCTTTGGCCAACAAATCGAGTTCTTCACTGCTTCTTGCCGTGAAGGTACCACGGGCTGAAGCAATATCGATTGTGCCTGCGCCAGCCAATTCGGCCGACAAACGTTTCGCTGGCGCGTAGTTTAATTCCGCCGCTCTTGCGCACCACTTCAAACTCGCTGCCGTGTTGGACGGAGTTCCCCACCCATTCTTGTGCGCGATTGCAAGCGAAAACGCCGCCTGACCATCGCCATCATATGCGCGTCTCTCCCACCATAAGAGCGCGTTTCTCCACCAGGATTCACAATATTCTTTGGAGAAATTTTCCCTCTCGAATGGAATCTCAGCATAGACATCGTCTAGAAAAAATGTCGGCACGGTCATGTTTGTGCGTGTTTGCAAAACGCTTTTCGCGAATGCCAACGCCCGGTACCAATCGGCTATGCAGCTTAAGCCGATCTGAAGCATCGGCATGATATGCATCATCGCATAAAAGTCATTTCGCTCGGCAGCAACCTCAAACCAGATGAACGCCTCTCTGTACTCGCCCCTTTCCAGGTACATCTCCCCAAGCTTGGTCTGCGACTCGCGCTCTCCTGCTTCCGCGCGTTTCTGCGTTTCCTTTAGCGGATCAGCTTCGGCGTGTTTAGGTCGGAAGGTGACTGTTGATTCGGATTCTTCAGCAGATTCTGGTTGCCAAAAGTGTCCAATGTATTGTTTGTCAGTTCCGTTAAGCCAGGAGGCAAGCCACTCTTCCAGTGGAGTCCCGGGAAAATCGAAAACAGTTTCGTCCCGCTCTTTGAATGCTTTCCGAATGTTGACGTGACCTTCAAAGCTCATCATCAAAGCCGTGGGCTTCTTGGATTTGCAGTCCACAACAGTAAGATCAAATTCTTCCCAATCACACAGAGGAAGCAGTCCGGGCTGCCATTCCCAAATTTCGTCGTTAGCTTCGTCGTCGAAATCTTCCCATTCGATCTCCATCGACATTAGACCGACGTACATACCAACTGCGTCGTTGAATTCATCGTCTTCTTGACGGAGTCTTCCCTCAGTTAGCTTGCCTCCTTGGAAGCCGACCAATTGTCCGCCGGGTCCGACGCCGCCGTTTGCTACTTCGGTGTAGACGCGTTTCAGGATTTCCGGCAGTTTGAATTTGAGCGCTTTTTCGAGCTCAGCGACTTGCGACAAAGTCATCGGGGGAAACCTTTGGGAGATTCCCTCTGCGTCGGCTTTGGCTTTTAGTTGTTTGATTAGTTCGTCGGCGTTCACGGAGGTATTTTAGCGCTCCACGACGATGTTTTTGGTTAAAAGTCGGCGGCCCGCCGGCGCGGGCGGCAAGCTGTCGCCCGGCCAGATTGGGCGCATGCAATGCGCCCCCACAAACGCGGCGCATACATTCCCCTGTAAAAGGGCGCATGCAATGCGCCCCCACAAAAAGGGCGTGTGCAATGCGCCCCCACAAAAAGGGTGTGTGCAACACGCCCCCACAAAAAGGGCGTGTGCAACACGCCCCCACGATCCTATTCCTCGTTGAAGATGCTGCCTGCGTGGTCGCGTTTCCAGCGGGAGCCGACGTAGGAGACGAACTCGCCGTTTGCGTCGCGTTGTTGGACGAATCCGTCTGGTTTTGAGATGGCGCGAAGAACGATGCTTTCATTGCCGGATGAATCAACCGCGAACATGTGCACGTAGTTGTTCGGCGAACCTTCCGCAATAGGCGTCACGGCAAACCGCACATTGAGGCTGTTTCCATCAGCATCAGTAATTGTCATTGAAGTTTGTCCAGCGGCGAAAAGCGCTTGAACAGCTTTGAGCTGGTCTTCAGGGCTGGAGTTTGGACTCGTGAGTGTTTGCTTGAGCTGTTCGATTTCTTCGGCCGTCGCTCCTGCTGGAGTTTCTGTTGGAACTTCGCTTGGCAGCTCAGTTGGAACTTCCGTGGGCACGTCTGTCGGAGCCACCGTATCCGCCGCTGGGCGCGGGAAGTTTTCCAACGAAATCGGATTCTCAGGAGAGATCTGACCCGTTGCGCTCAGTTGTCCGTAGTGGTAGCCCCAGGCTGTTGCCGCGTCGCCTTCCAGTGGTGTGCTAGCAGCCGCGAGTCCATGAACTTCAGATAGCGTGAGGCTCTTGTCCTCTGTGACCTTCAGGCTTTCGTTATTGCCGTCCAAAAGCACGGACGCCGCAAATCTGGTCGGTTCCTCGTCATAGTCGGCATTGACGCCGCTGACTTCGGTGTAATCGAGCGTCCCATCTTTGTTGTCATCCATCGCGTCGAACTCAGACAAAATCATGACTGGAAGCTGTTGTTTGAATTCCAACGCGCGCGTCGCGTCTGCTCGCAAATCTTTGTTGTCGAGCAAGCCCATGCCCTCGATCATCTCGGAGTATTCGGCGCGGAAGCCACCGTCTCCTGGATTGGCGAAGGATCTGTAGCTGACGTCGGTAAAAGCTTCGTTGAGGTGAGCGGATTCGAGGGCCATTAGTAAGCTCCAAAAACGACCTGCCGCGGGGGCAGAGTTTTATAGGTGGGGGCAAGGGGGCTGCAGAAGGCTGCAGTGGTTGGGATTCTAAGGGGACGGTATGACATTCGTTTGACAGATAGGGAATGAGCCAAAAAAAACCGCCGGGATGGCGGTTCTCAGGGCTGGAAGAGGAGAAGCCGACTGGTATTTACCTATCCGGGGAGCGAGGGCTAAAGGACCACAAGATGGATGAAGCGCATAGAGTTACCTGAGGCTGAAAGGACGCAGAAATGCGTTTAGTGACTAACCCATGCCGCACATGCCGGGGCATGGTTGTGGTGGCGGATAGAGAACTTTCGGATCGCGTGAGTCCAGCAGCCGTACTAAAATTTCGACTTGTTCTGCTGCTTTATCCTTTTCGCCGCACAGGGTGTACCAGAAAACAAGATGCCGATGTCCTGATGCCCGAAAATTCAAGTCGACCGGCATTCGTTCTATGAGTTTCATTGATCTCAATTTGTACGATTCCGCGACTGCGAATTTTGACTTTGTGAGTTTTGTGTTTGAGTTCGAATCAGGTTGAATTTCTATTACCTTTTCGGGCATAGCAGTGAGTTTTCCAACGGGAAACTCCACCTCGGCTAAACTTGCCAAAATTTGTGCAGCCAGCGTTACGTCCCGTTGTTCAGCGTTCTGGTCATGTTCAATTTTGTCGCAAAAAGCAAGAAGCACTTTCTGGTATTTATCCTTCAGTTTCCAATTTTCTGTTTTGGTGAAAATCTGCACAGCAGATAGATACCCGCGTAACTTCTCTTCTCGTTCTGACTTCTTCTCTGTTTCTGTCAGAAATCGTTTGATTGCTTTTTCAAGGCGATTGAAATCTTCCTTTTTGACGCCGTGGTAATCTCGTCCTTCTTCAAGTAACTGTGCCCACATCAATAGGTGCGCCTTGAAATCGCCCTCGTCTATGTACTGAGAGCGTTCGGCAATTGGGATGGACTTGCGATAAATCCTATCAGCCTTCTTTGCCTCGCCTATGCGCCAATACTCAATTGCTAGGAGCATCAAAGAATAAGCGTAAAAGGATGGACACTTATCTGCGTCCTTCTCTGCTTCCTTTGCTTGGAATTCTGCATCTTTCACGTCGTAGCAGTAGGCGGGAACAGCACTTTGTCCGGCAGAAAACGTAAGCAAAGCTGCTATTGCCAGGTGCGTGCGTTTTCTGATGCCAGACTTCATAGCTATTCTCAATGGATCTAATAGCTAGTTTGCCTGAAACATCTTTATCGCGCAACAAATGACTGCGTAATTACAACACTGTGAACGGCGTTCTGCGGTCTTTATTTCTCGGTTTAACGAAGGTGGTAACTTATTTGAGACCAGAGGCTTTTGCAATGTGACCCTACAAAAAAAGGGCGTGTGCAACACGCCCCTACAAAAACACGCCCCCGCAAAAAAGGGCGTGTGCAACACGCCCCTACAAAAACACGCGCCCGCAAAAAAGGCGTGTGCAACACCCCCCTACAAAAACACGCGCCCCACGCGAATAGCCGCGGCGCTCGCTCTTACGGACAGGGCTTCCCGTTGTACTGAGTGAGCGCAGGGAATTTTACAGGCGGGCAGCTCGTGGCGATCGGCGCGAAGTATGTCGGATCGCCTGGATTGCCCGAAGACACTGTCGATGGATCATATGATTTGAAGACGACTGTGATGTTTCCACCGTACAAACATGCTGTGCGGTTCAGTTGGCATATCGGCGTGCTTGTGGAATTGCAGGTTGTCACTGATGGACACGGCGATGCCGGAGGACCCGCCGTGCAATTGGTGCAGCCATAGGGATAGACGCCAGGATTATTTACGTTATCGCCCTGGCAGAAGTTCTTGATTACGCCATTAGTCAATTTGTAGTTTTGAAATTGTCCGTTAATTCCGGTTTGTTCGATCACCAACCACTGATTTGCGTTCAAACCGCCGAAGCGCATATCCAGGAATGCGTTGTTGCCGCCGTTGATGCTGATATCGGCGGTTTCGTTGTGAGAATAGTCATTGGTCCAGCAGTATGTGTTGATTGAAAATTCCGCTTTTGTGGTGCCTTGTGGAAACGCTTGAATAGCGGGCGGTGGGCTATTGCAATTATTTGCTGCCGTCCCGAACGCGATTGCCAAACCTGTGAGCATTTGAGTTGAGGTGAGCTGTGACTTTGCAGTTTGGCCGCCAGGCAATGCAAAGTAAAACGTGGTCGGATCGGTGGTCGCTGTCCAGCTCACCGGCGTAGTGCCGATGAATAACGGTATTTGATTTGCGTACGGAATAGCGCATGCTGGTTGACCTAAGCCAATAGTGAAGTAAACGTTTTGTGTGTACTTGCTTTTGTTCGAAACAGCAAATTGAGTGGCCGAAGTCGGCGGAGACGATGAGTCCCGTACAGCTCTCGGTAGAGAGAAGGCGAGCGGACCTGCAGGCGAGCCACCATCAACCTGGAAAAATAATGTGTCCATCACTTTCTTCACAGGGCTGTCATTGAAATAAATCGCATCTGCTAACAACTTACCTGCTTTCTTTTGCGGCGGCGGCACGATTGTTATTCGCTTGATCAAGCTTGCTTCTGAAATTCCAAATTGCTTGTTGCTAAGCTGGATAGTTTTGAACCCATCTTTCTGACTGGCGACGGTTTTGCCCTCGGACAGAAAAACTGACGAGCGCATCCATGTTCCGGTCGGTGGTCTGTAGTCGATATAGCACGCACTATCCGGCGGACCTTTATAGTCGAGGGTCAGCTTTCTGAAACTTCCTTCGAATGCCGGATTGTCCGGAGTGATTACGATACCGCTGTAAGTGCCCGCCGAAGCTTTTGGAACGTGCGTGGCGGTCATATAAGGAGAGCGTTTTGCATTGCTGACAATGCTGGATGACATGGACGGTGTGTTTGGGCTTTCTGCGGCGACGAAAGGTGCTGCCGAAAGCTCCGAAAACTGTCCCTGGGCAATGGCGAACTGAACAAAGGCAGAAACAGGCAGGCACAAGGTTGCCGCCGTCAAAAGGCGTTTTGAAAGTTTTGTCATTTAATATAGCTGCCGCCGAGCAATGCGACAGTTGCCCCCCTCCTTCCATTCTTATATATCGATGGCTATTTGTACAGAGGGTTACAAACGACAAAAGTGTCCGGATTGTAAGCTTGATTATTTTCTGTCGCTCTCACGAGATAACTAATACCGAATATGGTGCAAAGAAATCATACTTCTGGGTGATGTTCAGTTTGGCGTTATTTTGCTTTTGTGCAAAAGCGTTACCTGCGCGACAAGATTGCAGATTTAAAGGAAATTTCTCACCTAGTCGTACAAGAATATGCAAGGATGGTATTACAGTTACTTGTCGGTAACTTCTGTCTTGTAGAGTGAGAGATGTCTGCCTCGCGTTGACGTCTTCTTAGGTTGTTGTCAGTTCGTAAGAATCTTGCATTGTCTTTGATAGTGCCTGAAACAAATGCAGACCTCGGAAACTCCGATGGAAGTGACTGGTTATTTATTGATGTATACGTAATTCAAAAACGTAACGCGCTCAAGGTCCAAACAAACGCTTCAACTAAAACCGTGCTTCAAGGCGTCACTTCCCCCCAAGTGGCGCCTTGTTACTTTTTTGATTGCCACTTACTCGGGCTAGCCCGCTTTCTCTCTCTAACTCTTTCTTTCTTTCTTTCTTTCTTTCTTTCTTTCTTTCTTTCTTTCTTTCGCTAATCTGTCCCTATCTGTGTTGCGCCAATCCGTCTCTTAGTGCTTTCAGAGCCGCTTGCGTGCGGTCAGAGACCATTAGCTTTTCCATGATGTGACGCATGTGGGTTTTGACAGTGTTAATTGTTATGCACATATTTTCGCTAATTTGCTGGTTTGACATTCCATCCACAAGCAACTGCAAAACCTCCAACTCCCTTTCAGACAGTGCAAATCTGTCACCTCTTTCCTTTTCCGGAGCAGCTTTCTTGGATGTGGGATCATCCGATGCCTTCAGCACCCGTTTCGCAATCGCCGGGTGTAACCATGACGCGCCGGCATAGCAAGAGTTGATGGCCGATGCAATTACATTTACCTCGGCGTCTTTCAAGCAGTAGCCGTCTGCGCCCGCTGCCAATGCCGCAAAAATAGCGTCGTCCTCTTCTCGGGAGGTCAGGATGACCACCTTGATTTCAGGCATCAGTTCTTTCAGCTTTTGCGTAGCTTCGATTCCATTCAGAATCGGCATACTGATGTCCATTATTACAACTGCGGGCTTTAACGCTTGCGCCTGTTCTATAGCCGACTGTCCATTGTCCGCTTCCCCGACAATTTCAAAGCCAGTACAGCGACTAAGGACCATTTTTAAGCCAAGCCTTGTGATTGCCTGGTCTTCAACCACAAGCAAAGTTATTTTGGAATCCGCTGCTTGCGGACTTGCCTCGACAATATCCATACCCAATTCTCCATCCAGCCCACGAGGTTTGGGATTCCGGAGTTAGACTTATCACAGCTTCTAATTCCTGGCAAGACATGCTGGTTCGCCGGGTTGCAATGGGTTTGACATAGTGCAAACCTTCTAGACCGGGGCTTTGTAGTGTAATGGCAAGTCAAACCAGAAGGTGCTGCCTTTGCCGACTTTGCTCTGCACACCGATTTGCCCGCCGTGTTGCTCGACCAGTGCTTTACTGACGGCAAGCCCGAGTCCTGTGCCTTCGCTCTTTCTTGTGTCGGACGAATCGAGTTGTCGGAACTTTTGGAAGAGTTTTGGTAGCTCAGAGTCGGGAATGCCGGGACCGTTGTCGACGACGATGAAGCGAATCTGTTCTTTGTCGAGAACACCGTTGACTGTAACTTCCGAACCGCCTTTTGAGAACTTGAGCGCGTTGGAAATTAAGTTTGACAACACCTGTGTGCATCGATCCTTATCGATGTTTATGGTGACACGAGGCGGCTCATTCTCGAGTCTGAGCTTCACACCGCGCTCGTCCGCCATGCCTTTGAAACTGTTGACCGCTTCTTCCAGTAGGCGGTCTGCAGCAATGGGTTCTAACTGAAGTTCGAATTTGCCCGATTCGATTTTCTTCAAATCGAGGATGTCGTTGATCAATCTGATTAAACGGTCAGAACTTTCTCGCCCGATTCTGATCAAATCCGTGCACTTTTGCGATCCTTGTTTCACAATGCCGCCTTCGATCAAGCCGAGCGCACCTCGGATCGAAGTTAGTGGTGTTCTCAATTCGTGTGACACAATCGAGTAAAACTCAGAGACGCGCTTCTCGGCTGCTTTTCTTTCACTGATGTCCCGGTCGATTTCAGAGATTCCTACCATCTCGCCGTTTCTGTAGATGGGTGCCAAACTCAGTGAAACGTCAACTAATTGATCTCCTCGCTGGCGAGTGCTATCCAAAGATTCTATGCATGCACCTTCCTTGACTTTCTCGATGTTCATAAAGAACTCTCTTAGATTGTCCGGCGGCACGAGCATCGTGATGCTCTTTCCGATTGCTTCTTTTGCCGTATATCCGTACAGCTTCTCGGCGCCTTTGTTCCATCCCGTGATAATCAGATCAAGATTCAAACCATAGATCGCATCGGTTGACGATTCAACAATTTTTGCTAGCTGGTCGTTCATCTCTTGTGAGCTACGGCGAAGCATAAACTGTCCGATTTGCCGTCCTATTGCCACCAGAAGGTCGAACGTTTCCATCGACGGCTGTTTGACCTCGTCGACGTAAAACTCTACAACAGCCGCAATTCTTCCTTCGATAACTATCGGAAATCCAATTGCTGTCCGCAATCCCGCTTCACGAGCACAAGCTTTTCTTTGCAAGTTGACGTCATCTGAAACAAGATTGAGCCATTGAATCGAACCGGCGGAACGAACACGTCCAGGCAAGTCTGATTCAGACTTGATGCTCATCTCTTTGGAGACGCGCTCGAACATTTCACACTTTTCATTGCGCTTCCAAAATCCGGCACAACGCAAGTCTTTGTCGGATTCATCCTGCAACCAGATTGCACTGCATAAGACAGACTCGTCGCCAAACACTCCATTTGAAACGCATGCGAGCAGAGATTCATAACATTCATCGAGTGAAGTTGCTTCCGCGAGCAGTCTCGAAACTTCAAATTGCGTTGCAACTTGTTTTTCGCTCTGCCTCAACTCCTTTGTGCGTTGCTCAACAAGTAGTTCTACGTTTTCTTTACTGGCTTCAACTTCTGCTTGCCTGCTGGAAATTTCATGCATCTCTCTGTTGCCCTGCAAGCAACTAATAATCAGAAATATGTCTTCGAATATGACCCAGAACACATGCTCGACAGTCAACCAAGGGCTGGCATAGAGAATTCCATATACTGATTGTGGAAAGAAAATCCCGCGCAGTAAGTGGTCGGCTGCAGCAATGGCTGAAGCCGTGATTAGTACACGCCAATCTCGATAGAAAGCCAGAAATGCGAGCGAGCCGAAGATGAGGAAATGCGACTCGATTCGCCCGCCGGTCAAGTGAATTAGTAGAGCTGCGAGCACCATCTGCGCTACCGCGATCATGTGCCTTGTAATAGCCCGGCTCGGGTGCGTTTTTACCAGAATCAAAGGAAAAACAATGGAAAGCCCGCCCACCAAAGTTGCTGTCCAAATGTGCGGATGAATTGAGCTTGATGTGGCCACCCATGTTTTGGGAGAAACGATTGCCGCAATTCCAATTAGGCAAATCCACTCAACAACGAAAAGGATGGCGAACAGTCGATCGTTGCGCAAATAAAGCTTGTTCTTTTGCTCCTGGAGCAACTCTTCCGTTCGAGCGTGGCTAGTCATCATAGCTGGGTATTCCTCGTATCAACGATGGGGCAGCCATAGACTGCACCGAATGCCGTGGATGCTCCACCATCGGTGAGTACTTTCATCGCTGCCTCAAGATTTCGACACCCGCCCTCGTGTCCGCGTCCTTCTGTTAAACCGCCCTCGTAGCGGAGTGAACCTTGTTTATCAAAAATGTATGTTTGACCCGAAGTCAACGCACCAAAGTTTTTTGCTTCAACGCCATCTCGATCGGAAACCAAATGCGCTCCAGGAATTTCAGAAGCCGTTCGCCAGATATCCGTTTTTTCCCAACCCTTCTCAAAGCTGGATGGAGTGTAAAAGAGAAAGACACAGTTGAGTGAACGATTGTTCGTTTTGAGCGTTGTTACCTGATGCAAGCTGGCTCTAGAGCAGGGACAATGCGGGTGTAGGAACATCACCAGCGTGTTTTCGGTTGTACTGCGGGAAATCTTACTTGCAGCTGGCCAACCCTTTTTTGAAAGCGATGCCAAACTTGGAATGCTGTCATATCGAAATTGCGCGCAAAGCGCTATCGTAAGTACGAAAAGCCAGCTGACAGCGCTGAGCGCTACCCAGTGTTTTCTAGCCATTCCTTTCCATCGCTCTAACATCTCGCGCTTTTTCTAAACCCTTACTGTGCTTTGTTTCCGTTCAAAACTGCCATAATGTCGTCCGGCAGTGAAATCGGGTCGAATGGCTTGCGAATCACTCCTGCAGCGCCAAGATCCTCATACTGAGCAATTTCGGCCGACTGCACCTTCGCAGTCAAGAAAATTACCGGCGGCATTGGATTCATGCACTCTTTAAGTCGAGCAAGCGTCGTCGGTCCGTCCATTCCCGGCATCATCACATCGAGCAGTATCAAATCCGGCTTTTCTCTTAAGGCGGTTTCGATTCCCGCTTGCCCTCCATCAGCCAGGAAAACCTCCCAATTGCCGACACCCTCGAGCGCGATTTCCGCAATAAGACGAATGTTCGCGTCGTCCTCAACCATCAAAACCTTTTCGATATTCACCACACACTTCCTTGAAATACATCACCGAGCGCTCGTTAGCGCTGTCTTGCCCCTCACTACTATCGTCCCAGTTAGTGCCGCAAGTAGCGTCATTCGTGGGTTGAAGAGGCTATCCCTCGATTTAGTGATTTAAAGGATGAATAAACTGGCCTGTCGTTTGGTCGCTTAAACGCTCACATGCTGGCATTTTTTGAAGTGCCGTTCAGTTTGTTAGGGAAGTTTGCCCTGAAAGTCAAGCTGGGGAGCCGTTATTGAGACTCATTCCTATTTGCTAATTAGCTCAATTTTTTAGGAACCAATGCTAAGGGAGTGTGTCTCGAATGCAGGCCCGTTAGAGGGAGTAATACCTGCAAGGAGGTGTATGTAAATGACTAGAGGAAAAGCGAAAACCGCGATGGATGTAACAGAGTTACTACATCAGGACCATATGAAGGTGTCGGAGCTCTTTTTTCAGTTTTCAAAATCGGAAGATGAGGCTGAGAAGGAAGATCTTGTAAAACAGATTCTCACCGAATTGCACGTTCACGCGAAAGTGGAAGAGGAAGTTGTATACCCGGCTGTGGAAGAAGACGCTGAAGAAGGCGATGAGCTGGTTGGTGAAGCCGAAGTTGAACACAAGATGGTCAAGTATTTGATGGCCGAACTGTCCGAAATGACTGGTGACGACGAAGAGCTTGACTCGAAAGTAACTGTCCTTTGTGAGTTGGTGAAACACCATGTGCGCGAAGAAGAGAAGGAGATGTTCAAGAAGCTGCGTGAAAGCGGAGCTGATCTTGAAGAACTGGCTGAACAGGTTCAATCTCGCAAGGAAGAACTAATGGCAGAGCCATTGCCGACCATGAAGGCGACGCTCGCAATTGGTGATGAGGGAGTAGAGGGAGAAGAGGGAGAAGAGGAAGAAGCTGAAGAAGCAGAGGAGATTCCTCAACTTAAAGCTCTCGAGACGAAACGCGCTCCAGCTAAGAAGCCCGCAGCTAAGCGTAGTTCGACGAAGGGCCGCGGCGGAAAGAGAAGATCTGCGTAGCATCAAAGCTTCGGACCTGTAGTCGGTGCATTCTATGCGCCGCTACGGGTTCTGAAGGGAGCGATTTGAAGTGGGCGCGTGCAACGCGCCCCCACGCTTCTGTGCAACGCGCTCCAACGCTTCGAAAGTATTAACGTCGATCATGCAGCGAGCATTGCGGATCTCACTCGTGTTACCGCGGTAAGTAGACTAAGTTTTGTTCGACTATCGCCTATTTTAGTTACTCCACGCAAATGGTGGCCTATTATTTGCAGCATTGTGTTTGGCTGTTTTATGCGTGGTCCCGTCACCGAAGGAAGGGCTCAGAATGTTTTTCACGAAATACGACAAATCAAGGCTGAAATTTACTGCGATACTTTTCGCGTTGACATTTTGTCTTCAAACAGTGTCATTTGCTAAAGATGTATCAGGGCTCACGGAGTTTGACAAAGGCACCCAAGCTGCGGGAGAACCGCCGGCAACAGTTGGTCAGGGCGGTGAGCTTCATCAAACAAACGTCAATTTGCCACCGATGACTACCGAGTTAGGTGTGCCGATTTCAGATGATCAAAACTCTCTAAGAGCGGGGTCGCGCGGTCCTACCTTAATGGAAGACATGCCGGCAAGAGAGAAGATTTTCCACTTCGATCATGAGCGTATTCCTGAGAGAGTTGTGCACGCGAGAGGGTTTGGTGCTCATGGTTTCTTCGAGAACTACAAGCCTTTGTCGGATGTCACTAAAGCGGACATTTTTCAAAGAGCTGGTGAGAAAACACCTGTATTCGTTAGGTTTTCTACAGTCGTTGGTCAAAAAGGCTCTTTCGATCTTGCACGCGATGTACGTGGTTTTGCCACTAAGTTTTACACCAAGCAAGGCAATTGGGATTTAGTCGGCAACAACATTCCTGTATTTTTCATTCAAGATGGCATCAAGTTTCCTGACCTGGTTCATGCCGCTAAGTCTGAACCACACAACGAAATTCCTCAAGCTGCAACAGCGCACGACAACCTTTGGGATTTCATTTCACTGATGCCGGAATCGATGCACATGATCATGTGGGCGATGTCTGACAGAGCCATTCCGAGATCCTTCCGCTTCATGGAAGGGTTTGGTGTCAACACCTTTCGGCTGATTAACGCACAAGGAAAGAGTACATTCGTAAAGTTTCACTGGAAGCCAAAACTTGGCTTGCAATCAGTATTGTGGAACGAAGCAGTGAAAATCAATGGAGCCGATCCGGATTTCCATCGCCGTGATTTGTACAATGCGATTGAGCAAGGTAACTTTCCCGAATGGGAACTTGGCATGCAACTTGTGGACGATGACTTCGTCAAGAAGTTCGACTTCGATATTTTGGATGCCACCAAAATGATTCCGGAAGAATTGGTTCCGGTTCAGAAGGTTGGTCGTTTGGTGCTGAACAGAAATACAGACAACTTCTTTGCCGAAACAGAGCAAGTTGCATTTTGCACGCAGAACATTGTGCCCGGCATCGACTTCTCGAACGATCCGCTCCTTCAATTCCGGAATTTTTCTTACTTGGATACTCAGTTGAAAAGACTGGGTTCTCCCAACTTCACGCAAATTCCAATCAACGCTCCGAAGTGTCCATTCTTCAATTTCCAGTCAGACGGACACATGACGATGGTCAATCCCAAAGGACGCATTAATTACGAACCCAACTCATGGGGCGGTCCGAGAGAAGTTCCTGATGTTGGACTCCAATCTTTCCCTGAGCCGCTTCAGGGCACAAAGACAAGATCGCGTTCGGAAACCTTTGCTGATCACTACAGCCAGGCAAGGCAGTTCTACATCAGCCAAACACCGACGGAGCAAAATCATATTTCGGATGCTCTAATTTTCGAACTTTCGAAAGTCGAGAAAGAGTCGATCAGAGAACGCATCGTTGCTCACCTGGAGAATATTGACAAAGGGCTCGCTCAAACAGTGGCAGCCGGACTGGGAATGAAGAATCTGCCCGCGCCGGCCAAAGCTGCTCGTCCAACGAAGGACCTTCCACCTTCTCCGAAGTTAAGCATCATTCAAAATGGACCTAATAGCTTTAAAGGACGCAAAATTGGTGTTCTCTTGAGTGATGGCGCTGATGCGAAATTGTTTGCAGCTTTGAAGTCAGCGGCAGCCGCTGAAGGCACATCTGTAGAAGTTATTGCACCTACAATCGGCGGTGTGGATTTGAGTGACGGTTCGCACGTGAAAGCTAACCATAAGGTTGGCGGCGGACCGTCGGTGCTCTTCGATGCTGTGGCAGTCTTACTGTCCCCAGAAGGTGCAGAGAAGCTCTCTAGCGACGCATCAGCGAAGGACTTTGTCTCTGATGCTTACGCGCACTTGAAGTTCATCGCGTATAACGAGCCCGCGACTGCTTTGTTTGACAAGGCTGGTCTGGGCAAATCCATCGACAATGGTTTTGTCGCCATGTCTGGCAGCAAGGATGCAGATACTTTCATTGCCAACTGCAGAGCTGTCAGATTGTGGGATAGAGAGCCGAAAGTTAAGATGCCTAAGTAGATATTGTCGACCCTTAAGTGAAGGAAAAGCGCTGGTGGACAGGACCGGCGCTTTTTCATTTGAGAGTTTATAGGTGCTAGCTGATGTTGCCTTGACGCATCCAAATAGGAACTATTTCAATAAAGTTCATTCTAGACTCATGTAACTCACAAAGAGAGCGATAGAACCATGAACAAAAAGAGTGAACCGAATGAAAGTCAGATGGATAGTGATAAAGCTGATGAGAAGTGCCCTTGCGCCGATCCAGCTGCTTCTTCAAATTCAGAAGACACTGATGAAAAACAACTGCAGAAGAAAATGGAAGAAGACAGCGAACAGGAAAATAAAGGTGCTGTAGCTGATTAACTCTGATGATTCAGTTCGTCGAGTCCTAAGAAGACTGGATTGCATCTGAGAAAGGGATTTGATGCATAAAATGCAGTCAGAATCTTATTTTTGTAAATGCGCGACCAAGACTTTGGTTGCGCATTTTTGTCTAGGCCGCTTTTGAATTGCGCATTAGTTTTATTCGTCTCGCTAACACCATCGAGATTGCACACGATCCGTCTTCACAATGCATCTCTTCAATGTCGCCTTGCGGACTTATGATTTCTACACCTCCTTGCTCAAAGGTTTCTTTGTATTCATATAAGTTCGGCAAGCTCGCCTGCACACATTTTTCTTTGATTCTACTATTCATAAATATGCCTCCATCTGATGTATGGACCGCACCATTTTATCTGGGTTCCTAATATGATCTTTCAATAGTTACCTGTATCAGGTATAACGTCTATAGACTATGAGGTGACTGCCAATAGTCAACCAGCGGACTTTACAGAAGTCTGAAGCTTCAGCAGGAGTAGAAATCAAAAATGAAATTGACCAAAATTATTCTGCCGGAAATTGCTGATGAGATAGAAGCTTCGGTTGACATCGATTTGGAAGCCGCTATTGAAGAGCAAACGCGAATGGTCGCCAGATTGTCGGAATCAGCAGATTCTGGTGTTAGAGGCGATGAACTCTTTAAATTGGCGAAACTGCACTTTCGAAATAAGAACTTTCCTCTAGCAATGAATTTTGCCGTTCAAGCCGTTGGGTTGAGGAGGCTTTTTTATGGAAGAGACGCAAAAGAGTTTCTGGAAGCTGTTGCTCTTGCCCAGTTAATAACCAAAGAAGTTCAGAGAACTAATCCACCCAGAAAACGGCGAAAAGTCTCTAAGGACAAATAGATGCCTTAAACTTGAATCGCAGGGCATCGTATATGGTGGCAATAATTTGTTTCTGCAGACGCAGGCTAAAGACAATTGGCAATATCTGCTAACTCGATTGATTCTTCAACCAAGTCATTTAGCCTGTTATATTCTGCAACTTTCATGACGGCATAACCTCGACCGCAAAGCGTTGTAGACGGATGACAAGGACGGAAGTCTATCGAGTGTCTGTCTAAAAGAAATCACGCTAGTGAGGTACGTCTTAGTAGAGGCGCATGACTGTTGGCGCTCCGCAGTGCTAGTGGCACAAGTGTTTTGAGCGGTCTTAGACTATCGTCTAACTGGATTTTTTCATATTGTCACGAATGAAACGTTTTTCTCTTATGCATTTCTAAAAATTGGAGGTAAGCTGGAACAATTGTCACAGCCATCTGTCCTCGGCGTATGAAGTCTCATGTGGGGGAATGATATGTCTAAGCCTCTCGTACTTATTCAGCGAAAGGAAGAGCTATGGACGGTTGAAGTCGACGGACAAACTCTGTACGAGGGAGGGATGAGGGCTGCCGTGTCCGCGGCATCCAAGTGTTCGCGTATCCACAACCTGGCCGTTTCTGTGAGTTCGTCTTGCTGGAGAGATTTGGCTCAATACTATGTGGAACGTCAGAACGGCTCACCTGATTCAGTCTCTGAAGCTTCTTTCCGGCGATTGAAGCAACTTGCCTAAGTCCATTAGGGACTAAATGCAATGAAAAAGAAAGCGATGCCGTTAGGGGCATCGCTTCTTTATAGTGTTGAGCATCCTGCTCCTAAGCTGCTTCGTTCAAGTAGTCAACCATTTGCTTTTGAATCTTTGTCCTGGCGCGAGAGATTCGCGACTTCACGGTTCCGAGTTCAGAGTTGGTGATGACTGCTATCTCTTCGTACGAAAGACCATCCACTTCTCGTAGGAGCACTGACTCTCTGAAAGCAACAGGTATTTTCTTAAGCGCGCCCTCGAGAGCGATGAATAGTTCCTTTTGCTGAAAGTCTTTGTCAGGCTGATTGCCTGAGTCAACCACAAACCTTTCAAGCTTGTTACCATCGTCCGACTCATATGTTTCATCCAGAGACACAACATCATTATTTCGAATCTTCTTTCTCAATTCGTCGTAACAGAGGTTGGTTACCATCTGTCCAAGCCAGCCTTTGAAGGAATCACTATTTCTCAACTGACCAATTGATTTCCACACTCTTATCTGTGCTTCTTGCACGACGTCGGAAATATCTTGAAGCTCAGGAAAGCGCTTGCGAACCATCGCATTGAGAGTTGATTTATGTCTTTTGAGCAGCACATCGATCGCTCCCTGTCTGCTGGCTTGGCAGCAAGCAATAAGCTCCTGATCGGTCATATCAGTGAACTTCTTTTCTGAGGTGCTGAGTGTCAGTTTTCTCTCAGCGGCTGCGCCGAAAAGAGGTTTTACGATACCATTCATTTTAAATCTCCAACTTGGAAGCACAGCAAAGCCGCACCAGGAGGTGCAAAGTCATTGCAATCGCACGATTCGTTTGCGATGCCCTACTCATTCATTGTGCCAAACACGAGGTTGTATCACAACAGTGGATTTCCACAGCGCATGCCTCGTTGATTTCAATCGGCGAACATTTGTAGACTCGGGATTGGGCTTGGTCACGCGTTGCCGTAAAGCGTTATTATGGTCACGCGTATATGGTTAACCCCCGCTGCTCATGCACGAGGGTTACCTTAATTGAGTGGTAGTCTTTCGAAGCTTTGGGTGTGTTGCAGATTCGCCAAAGTCAGTTTGAGAGGCTTCCTCCTACCACCGAGACAGGATTGCACGTCTGCAAAGCAATTGCAGAGGCGCATTCAGGAGAATTTCTCTTCCGGTTTGAGGACAATCTCGAATGCAAATTTATCCTTAGATTGCCGAAGCAACGAAGCGAATGAACGAGTAATCCTCGGAGACTCGTTCGCACTTCATTTCAATTTTGAAATATATCGAAGTCAATTGGCACTTTGGTTCCCACTCGAAGTCAGCAGTTGGAGTCAGCATCTCGAAGGTGGAGAATGCGTTGATGACAGTAATCGAACAGGGAAAGAATCCGGAGCCCGAAGAGAATTACCGGATTATGCTCATAGATGGGCCGGCTGGTTACATGCAACAAGTCAAACAAGAGTGCAAAAACGCCGGTCAGGAAGTGGTTGTAGTTACCACAGTGGAAGAGTCAAGAGTTTTTCTTGCAACCAAGGATAACGTTGATGTCATTGTCGCTGAAGCGTTTCTCGAGCATGACAGTATCTTTGAGCTTCTGAAAAGTATCAGGCAAGACCCGAGACATAACGATGTTCCAGTCCTGTTGATGGCCGCGGAGCCTGGAGCCGTCGGTGAGCAATGTTTGTCATCTATCAGACAAGTTGCCGACATCTTGGGCGCTCATCGTTTTATTTACATGCACAAATTCGACATGCCGCGGCTTATGTCTGAAATTCGGTCGGCTTTGGCGGAGATGGGGCTACCCAAGAAGCTTCAGCAGTGAGACCTAAAGCCCCCGGTTTGACTAAGCTTTCTACGAGGGACTCAGAGGAAGCCGATCGTAGCTGGTAGTTACCGAGAAATCAGTGATATGTCCGTTTCTATTAGCCTGCAGGACTTTTGTCACTATTTCTGCATTGCTCGATGCGATGGAGACGAAATCGTCAGCTCCGGCGTCATGCATTTGCGATATGTTGCCGAGGTCAGTCGAATATCCGAGCATCACGACACACACTGCTGAATTGGTTTGTCGCAATTTGCGTACAAGGTCCAGCCCGCATGCCCGCCCCAGCCTGAGTCCTACCAGAAGTGTATTGCAGCGTGAACCTGTAATTCGTTGAATCAGCTCCGCATCTCTACTGTCCGAAATCCCGACGACTTCGACGCCGTTTTCTGCCCGAAACATGATGTCTAGAGACATTCTCAGAATCTCGCAGTCATCAACGATAAAGATCCGCATCTGGATACCTCATCCACGGTACGTGCCTTCTACAGTATTTCACTATATCGCGGGATAAACATCACCCGAAAGGATCACCATACATGATCAGAGACGGGTATAAAGCTATTAGGGTAACGAATATGCAGAATCAAAAACAGCTTAAGTTCGATCCTGAATTCAAAAATGATGCCGTTGCAAGGGTTGATGGCGGAATGACTGCCGCTGCAGTGGCTCGAGATCTGTCTTTGCCTGGTTGGTTGGTACAAAACTGGGTCCGTAGCGCTAGAGGCTTGAATAAAAGGCAGAAGAAAAAGGTTTTGCGCGTCATAGATGACCGGGTTTTTGTGTGCATAGCAAAGTTCGCTGCTACCGACGCGAAGAATCAAACGCACCAGTTGCTGCGCTTGAGACCAAAAGATTGCAAATCTATATCCGAATTCGGTGAGCTTTTAGTTACAAGCAAGAACGAAAAAGTCACGAGGATTATGAAAGGCGTGTACAAGACAGAGTCGGGATTGATTTTGGAAAATCCTGCTGCTGACGCCTTTTGACGAGATCATTTGAGTGCCAGCGTTTTTTGCGCAGTACCAAATACAGTGCGCGTCCACTTAGAGTGTTTCGGCAACTGCGTCACTTCTATCTGTCGCCTTACGGACGTAAGCGGTAGATTGTTCACTTGCAGACTTGCAAAAATAGTTGAGAGGAATGTTAGCCGTTAGACAGGGTCACCGTTATTGGGTAGATCTGACAGTTCAGTTTAGGCGCTTTCTCTGCCATTCTCACTCGAATGGAAATCTCGAAGATGTTGCATCTCAGAACGCGGAATCCACTGGCTTAATGTGTTTCGGAACGCGTTTGGGTCAAATGGTTTCGATAAATAGTCGTCCATCCCTGCTACGAGGCATTGCCTTCTGCAGCTCTCCGAGGTGTGAGCAGAAAGGCCAATAATAGGGGTGCGCCATTCTTGCTCGGCTTCTAATTCTCTGATTGCCATCGTGCATTCGATGCCGTTCATGATGGGCATGTTCACATCCATCAGAATCGCGCTAAATCGCCTCTCTTGCTTCTCCAAGAGCTCCAAGGCTTCGCGCCCTGATTTAACGGCTATCATCTCGTAGCCATACCTTTCCGTGAGAGCGCGAACGACCATCTGATTGACGGTATTGTCCTCTACGACTAGCAAAACAGGTTTTTCCATGACGCGAAACTTAATTGGTAAACTTAACTTACCTTGGAATTGTGAACAGTGAGGTAACGGGTGCGGGAGCCGTTTGCGCAATCTCGTATTACTGCCGCTAGGGTCATTCTGCAAAGGCAGACAGACTTTGTCCAGGTGATATTGCCAGAGTGTTGGTGAGTATGAAAAGTTCCCGCGTGACGCAGTTTTAATGGACTTCGTGACTGCATTAATTTGGTGCAGATGCGCATTAGAATCACTCGCGCATTCTATCGGAGAGCAAGTTTCCGATCCTGCCTCTCAATTTGAAAGCAACTCCGACTACGAAAAGTCCAAACGCGAAAACGCCCACGGCAACTGCTGCGACGGCAATCAAGATGATTGTTAGTAATTTATTGAGAGAATCGAGCTGACCACGCACTTCCGTTAGGGGCGATGAAACACCGTTCATAGGGGCGCGCAAACCTTTCATCTGCGTGATCAATTCACTAATTTGCGACTCCATTTGCACGAGTTCTTTGTGCACGTGAACGACCTTTCCGTTTACCGTGTTGAGTTGCCCTTCAACAGTTGCGAGCGGCTTCGTCACTGACGTCAGCGGTTCTTTAATTTCTGCAAGTGGTCCGTGCAGTTTGTGCATGTGCGATGTCGCTTCACGAATGTCGTCGCGCACACCTTTGATATCGCGCAGATCTCCGCGTAACCCGCTGAGACCTTCAAGCTGCTTGTTCATACTCTTGAGCTCAGGAGACAATTCTTTCAGTCCCGAAAGATCGTGCGTCAGGCGATGCAGATTGCTATTTACAGAGTTGAGCTCACCGCCCATTGTCTTCAATTCGCCCTGCAAGCCGTTCATTTGGTCGTCGAGCTTATTGAATGCTGGTTCCAGCTTGCTCATGGGCTTTTGCAAACTGATAAGGTCGTCATCCAGCTCCTTTGCTTCTTGTCGAAGTCTCCAGACTGGTCTCAACATCCTCCTTATAGGGTGAAAACCCTTAATCGGGGCGTTATAGTCGCGATGATTACGTGCTGAAGGGGCTGAAGGTTGTGCTCGTCCATCGGTGTTGGATGCAGCCGAACTCGGGGCATCAGAACTGGAGCCATCTTGAGCTGCGCCGTCTTGTGGCTGTGCTCTTTTATCTACGGAAATACGTCTCCGTAGAACTTTGGTCTTGGCTTCGGCCTTGGAAGTTGAAACCTTGTTTTGTGCTGGCTGTAAAGAGTGGGTTGCAGGTGTAGGTGTAAGTGCTGATGCTGGCGCTGATGCTGATGCAGGCGTCGCTTCGACGGTTACTGCGGCGTCTGTTTCAGTCTCTGCGCAGCATGGAGCTGTGGTCATGCCACACAAAAGAATGCCAAAAATCGGCAAGATTCTCAGAAACATCGAATTTCCCCAGTCGGCCTTAGTATAGACCATCGGGGGACCAGCGCTGAGCAAGGTGATTTTAAGCCCCGGAGCAAGATCGGCGACGCAGCATCAGTTTATTTTGAATTCTGCCACCATTTATGGTGAATGGTAAATGTCGATCTATTGATTAGAAAGGTGATGGAAAGCTATTTTATTGCTAAATAACAATTGGTATAGACGAATTTAAGACACGATTTTGAAGTGCCGAATGAACATGTATCTCTAGGGGGCGCGGAGTTTCCAGTGTTCGGAGGCACTCGCCACCAGTCGAGGTATCACCCAATATAGGTTTTTAGTTGTCGTCTGTTTTTGTCATACTAAAGGCTGGAGGGAAAAAATAACGTCTATGAAAAGAAAAAGTTGGTTTGAAAAAATCGATGCCACCTCTGCTCTGCCGAATTTCTATCCATACAGTGAAGACTCGACCGACACGCAGCAGTCTGCTGATTTAAACGATTCCTTTCATTTAATTTTCGAGAACAGCGAAAACATAGTCCCGCTCAATAATTGGTCGCAGGACGATCAGGTGGCTGTATAAGTTTATCCCGACCCCAGGGAGAAAAGAAAAGGAGTGCATTGCACTCCTTTCTTTTTGTCTACAGGGAACTACATATGATGGCAGCGGTCTTATCACGCAGAAACGAAGAATCGAGAAAAACGCTGTAAAACCACGGATATGAACGTTTCGATCGACGCCGAAACGTTTCAGGGAAGAGCCGCTTGAGAAAGCGGCTCTTCTCCATTTTAGAATGTCTTTCTTGAATCTTAAATCGTTTGGTAATGCGGACTTTCAAGCTGTGTTTATATTGCTCCTATTTCCTGAATCAATAGGAACTAAGTTTTTATACCTTTGTCTCTCTCCTATCGTTTTTACGAAAAGAAATTTAGTAGCGCGCAAAGGTGAAAGTATGAAAGCAATAACATGGCAAGGAAAGCACAAAGTCCAAGTCGACAATGTGCCGGACCCGACACTGGAACAACCCACAGATGCAATTATAGAGATCACCTCCTCTGCGATTTGCGGATCTGATGTGCACTTGTACAACGGCTTTGTGCCGACGATGGAACATGGTGATATTCTCGGCCACGAATTTGCGGGTAGAGTCGTAGCGGTTGGTGCCGACGTTACACGCGTCATGGTTGGGGACAGAGTTGTAATTCCATTTACGATTTCCTGCGGTAAGTGCTTCTATTGTGTGCAGGAGATGTTCTCTTTGTGCAGTGAAACTAACCCGAATGCGCATCAGCAGGAGGCTTTAATCGGCTATGGAACCGCCGGGCTATATGGCTATTCGCACATGTATGGCGGTTTTCCTGGTGGACAAGCTCAATACGTGCGCGTTCCGCATGTGGATGTTGGCGCGTGCGTTTTGCCTGAAGGAATTTCAGAAGAGCACGCTCTCTTCCTTTCAGATATTTTTCCTACCGGCTATATGGCGGCAGAGAATTGTGATATCAAAGCAGGTCAAACAATAGCCGTATGGGGATGCGGACCAGTAGGGCAATTCGCTATTCGCAGTGCTTTCATGTTGGGAGCAGAACGCGTGGTTGCTATCGACGAGCATGAGTCGAGATTGGAACTTGCAGCAAGTGCCGGCGCGCATACAATTAATTTTTCCGAAGTCAACGTTTTTGATTCACTGAAGTCCCTAACCAACGGTAGAGGACCTGATGCTTGTATTGAAGCAGTCGGATTTGAGTCTAACGGGCACACCGTAGATGCCGTAATGGATGGCGCAATGCAAGTCATGCATTTGCAAACCGACAGATCTCATGCCCTACGAGAAGCAATAAAATGTTGCCGCCCTGGAGGGACAATTTCCATTCCTGGCGTCTACCTCGGCACTCTAAATGCTTTTCCGCTCGGCGTAATTTTTGCCAAAGGAGTGAACTTGAAGATGGGTCAGACTCACGTGCAGAAGTATATGCAGCCATTGCTGCAAAAGATCATCAATAATGAGATCGACCCGCGTGAGATAGTTTCGCATCGAATCACCCTTGATGAAGTGCCAGATGCGTACTCAATGTTTGCGAAGCGAGACAATATGTGCACCAAGGTAGTCATCACTCCCAATGCTGAGTCTGCTACTCGCGCAGCTTAATGCATGGAGAAACATTCATCTATGGCTCGGTCGCAAGGACTGAGTCATTAGATGAAGATGGCTCCGCGGGTGGGGAGAAAATGCTTGGCTCCTTACCAAATAGACTTTCAAAACCATCAACGATGACTCGGTAACAACCGCAGCTTGCTGCCTCTAACCCCTCTCTATCCGTGATAGTGACAATTCCTCGTACATATGTGATTAAGCCGGCTTTCTGCAGCGTGCTGGCAGCTACGTTTACAGCTGGGCGACGAACACCCAGCATCTGTCCAAGGAATTCTTGAGTAAGTGGAAAACTTCTTCTATCCATTCTGTCATGACAGAACAAGAGCCAGCGCGCGCATCGCGAATCCACGTTGTGCGAACGATTGCACGCGGCGTTTTGAGCAGTTTGGTTAAACAACGACTGCGCGTATTTATTCATAAGGTCAGCAAATGTCGGGAGCGTTTTCAAAAGTCGCTTGAACTCCACCGTGGGAAGTCTGAGTACCGGCCCTGGAATTTGACAGAAGCACATCCCAGTCATTGACTCTGCTCCGAAAATTACTGGAATGCCTACGCAGCCTTCTTTGCCTACAGTTGCTACCTCGATGAGTTCGTTCTCCTCCACAATAGCAACTATGGATTCAACACCGCTCTCTGGGAAATACACAAAATCGAGAGGTTTGCCGTTCTCGAAGATCGGTTGTTTGATGTTGAAACCTAACAACTCTAGATGAGGTGCAACGGCTTGCCATTCCTCGGTAGGTAAGCGAAGCAACATTTGGTTTTGAGGTGTTTCTATATTCATGTGCTTGCCTTTCGACTTTTACTTGTCGTATGGTCTGTCTTGTTCTGGTTTACGACTCTTGTCTGCCCTTGCCAAAACCTCTCCGGAGTAAATCGGTAGTAAATTAGAAGGCGACCGGGGTTTGCGGCCCAGGTCGCCTCTGAAGAACCGGAAACTTCTTGGTAGGAGCTTCCGTTCATGTTTTCGGCTCTCACAGCCGCTTTGCTTTGTTCTCTTCTTTTGTAGATAGTGTGCTGACGTCGATGCGAGAGGCAAGTTCCTAAATTACTGATGAGTTTAGAAATTAGTCTGCATTCGTAGCTCTTAGCGCAAACAGATGGTTGCACTAACTCATAGTCAGGTACTTTTTCTTTGCAGCCCTGATCGCCTGACCCATTTCACCCGCTGACTGCCAGCGTTTGCGTGGGTCTTTCTCCAGCGCTTTCAACACGAGATCTGCTACTTCTTTTGGCGTGTAATCTGCTGCGAACGGTTTGGGTGGCGCGTCTCTATGCGCTAGGATAACAACGAAATCATTGCCACCAGTGAATGGTGGTGCTCCTGTAAGGCATTCATACATCATGCAACCGACAGAATATATGTCTGATACTGCCGTCGGCAAGCGAGCATCTATAAAATCCGGCGCAAGGTAAGTTGAGCATCCGTAAATGCTCGTCGTCATTGTGCAAACCTTATCCCACTCGAGTTCGCGGAAGAGACGCTCTGCAACAGCGAAATCGCTTACCTTCGGGACTACATTGCCGCCTGTCGTTGCCAGAAAAATATTGGTCGGTTTCAAATCTCCGTGCACGACTTCTTGTCCGTGCGCGTACTCCAGGGCGGCACAAACACCATCAAAGATGTCCAAAACCTCAGCGACCGAAGGCAGACTTTCTTTTGTAATCAGCTCATTCAGTTGTTTGCCTTCCAAGTACTCGCAGACAACAAAAGGTTGTGATTTCCCTCTTTCCGCTCTGACAGTTCCAATTGAATGGGTTCTGACGATGTTTTCGTGTTCTAATGAGTGCGCCGCCTTTGCTCCTTGCACAAATCGTTTTGCAGATTTGCTGTCCCAGACTAGACTCTCAGATAAGACTTTGACGACATAACGATCTTGGGTGCTGGTGTCGAAAGCTTCGTACACATCGCACAAATTTCCTTTGCCTAATCTCCTCGAACACAGAACCTCCATGGTGTCTCCATCGAGTCGTGATCCCGTAATTGGCTTGGCTAACTCAACCTCATTGTTTTTTGTCAGCATCAATAGCGTGGAGTCAAAATCACAGATTACAGCTTGCACAGCGAAGAAGCGGTTACACTTTGGGCAACGCTTTGCTTTGGTTTCAGAAGAAATTGTCTGCGGATCTAATTCGAGCTCTGTCTTCTTCAGCTCGATTTTCATGTCGCCTTTCGATTTCTTCTTTTTCGATGCACGATTCTGGAAGAACTTGAACATGGCAGCAGGCTCTCGGTTTTTACCTATATTCCCCATGAGCATTCAATATAAAAGGTCGGAGCTTATGCTCCGACCCATTGTGCCTTCAAATAGGCGCTAGCTAGCTTTTCTGTGCTTGACCGCCGTGGTCTTGGACTTGTTCAGCATACGCATTTTATGCTTCTTGACGGTCTCCGCCATCATATCGAGGTCTTCGCCCGTTTCCTTTAATTTTGGAAGAAGTTCGCCCTCTTCCTCTTTTACGTGATGCTGAATGAGCTCAGAAAGCACCTTCACCTTTGCCTTCACGTTTTCCTCAGAGCCGTCCATCTTCGACAACTCTCGAAGCAGCCCCTTCACCACATGGTGCTCTTCATAGGCTTCTTTGGCTCCATCTTCTTCCTCCCGCATAATCGGAGGATAGACGATCTGCTCCTCAAGGGTGGCGTGAATTGTGAGTTCGGTGACGATTTTGTCGATCAAACTCTTACGTTGGCGGCTAGTACGTGCACTTTCGAACTCAGCAAAAAGTCCTTCGACCTTTCGGTGGTCTTCTTTCAGCATAGTGACAATTTCAGGCTCGCCCATCATTGCGCTGACTGCATCTCCAACACTTTTTATGTTCATAAAATAGTCTCCTTTCTGTCTTGTTTAGGAGACCGCAGAGTGCTTACTCAGTTCCTGTTTAGTCAGATTGCAAACGTAAATTTCGCTTCTGAAATTAGGAACCTAGCTGCTTTCCGTTTGTCCTCTTGGTAGAACCAAGCAGAGAAAAACAGGCGTGTAGCTTGAAATTTGGAGCCCGACGCGAAGTGAGGGGAGTACGATGACAAATACAGTGAATAAGTCTCAAGATAGTCAATCAAAGCAAAACGAAAATCAATCGCAGCAAAAAAATAACAACAACGATAAAGAAGGCGTAAAGCCGAACAAGGGAGAAGGTTTTTATCCAATCTCCGATATGCAGTTTGATGTCATCACTGTTATTCAAGAAAAGTGTAAGGCTCTTCAAGCCTATGACAAATATCTGCTTGATGCGCAACCGTGTGAAGAACTGACTGCAGTTCTCGAGAAAATCCGCTCCGCCGACAAAGAGCATGTTGAGGAATTGAAGCAGTTTCTCGGCAAGTGCTAATTTCGGTCGAGTTGGTTAAACATCGCCCACCCCCACGCTAGACGGCGGCGGTTTCGGGTTTTGTTTGTGTGGTGCCGTGTCCGTGGACCGGAGTTGGTCCGGCTGACGGTGCCGAACGAATGTGGCGGGCGCGGCGTTTGCTCTTGAACATGGCGCGCAATTCGCCCCAATCCATAACAAGCGTTCCGCCGGTGGATTCGTGCTGTTTCTCCCAGTCCATGATCAGCTCGAGGCACGCATGGTCGACATAATCTAGTTCGTCCATGCAAACATGCAACTCTGTATTTGCTGGCACCGAATCTAGTGCGTCAGCCAGGAGGGGCAAGCTCAAAAATGTTGCTGCTCCGCGCAAGTGCAATATGGATTTGTTTTCGGATTGATCGATACTTATGTTCAAACGCGTCATGGTGTAGACGAGTTTAATTACTGAAAGCGCCACGCCAAGGGCAACGCCTACGAGCAAGTCCGTGGCGACGATGGCGATAGTAGTGATGGCGTAAACACCAACAAGGCGAGGTCCGAAGTCCCAAAGTTTGCGAATCGCTTTAAAGTCGATGAGCTTAAATCCGGTGAACAAAAGCAACGAAGCGAGGGTAGCAATCGGCACCATTCGAAGAACACCGGGGATGGCAACGACCGCGATCAACAGCCAAATGCCGTGCAGGATCGCAGAGCGATTTGTCTTTGCGCCACTCATGACGTTGACGCTGCTGCGTGCAATGACGCCTGTCATCGGCAATGCGCCAATGAGTCCGCAAATAGTATTGCCGATACCCTGCGCGATCAATTCTTTGTCGTATTTTGTTCTGGGTCCGCGGTGCAGCTTGTCTACTGCAGCTGCGCTGAGCAGAGTTTCGGCGCTGGCAATGATCGCCAATACAATAGAGAAGCGTGCGATAGCCCAGGGGTCCATTTTTGAAACGGTCGCTAGGTCTAAAAATTGAATTCCGCTGAAAATGCTATCCGGCAGAGGAATCGTTTTCAGAGGCAGATGCAATAGCGAGGTTGTCATCGTTGCTGCGACTACTGCCACCAATGCGCCTGGTATGGATGCGAGTTTGCCCTTGGCGAACTTCCTCCACAAGACAAGCACTACAATCGTGAGTACGCCAATATTGACGGACTCCAGTGCCGTTGTTGTCGGGTCGCATAGATTGGCGAACAAATCCGGAAGGTGTTTGATGTTGTGCAGTGCGTGCGCTTTCGGATGGAGCGCACCTATTACATAGAGTTGACTGAGCACTAGAGTGATGCCGATGCCGGACATCATTCCGTTGATCACTGCAGGTGATACCGCGCGGAAAATCTGAGCGATGCGTGCAAAACCCATGCAGAGTTGCAAGAGTCCCGCAGATACCAGAATTATTGCGAGTCCAGCAAGTCCATGGTTGCTGACAATTTCATATACAAGTACGGTGAGACCGGCCGCCGGACCGCTAATTTGCAAAGGGCTGCCGGTGATGAAACCGATTATGCAGCCGCCGACAATTCCCGTGAGAATTCCTTTTTCTACTGGCACGCCTGATGCGAGCGCGATGCCCAAGCAAAGCGGCATTGCCATAAGAAAAACTACAAGCGAAGCAAGAAAATCCTTCGTCAGTGATTCTCGAGTCGTCACGTGTGGGTTCCATTTGAACATGATGGACCTCATAGTGGTGGCGAATTAAAACGAGATGCCGGGGCACCTGGATTAGGTCAGATAGGGATTGGGCAGAGAGAAGAACTGCGGGATGCCGGAGAACCAGGGATGCATATGAACTGTGCAGTTCTGTGTTGGGATTCTTGTCAGTTTCCCACGCAGGTTTCCGCGAAAGTTTCCTGTGCAAGGTCAACCGCTTTCGCGGTTTGCTGTTCTGGTGTTGCTCGGCCATCCGCAATGGTGGTCCGGGCGGGACACTAGCCGTACCTGTCAGCCAATTTGATTGGTTGCTTGGGCGGGCGTATTTGTTACTCGAATACCTTACCTCAAAAAAGGCTCCTTGGCAAGCGAAATTTCTAAAAGCTTGTGGTTGAAAGCTTTGCGAAGATCTCCACCGAATTGCTTTTTGAAGGTTTCGCTAGAAGGCTGATTAGGAGCCGTTTTTGACGTGTCGTCACTGTTGCGGAAAATCTCCGCAATCCCTTGTTTTCGGTATGAATTCGGAAGTCTTTTTGATGCATTGGAAAGATCGTCCGACGCCGTCGCTATCAGCAATGTGAGCGAAATTATTGCAGCGCCGAGAAGGCGCCTTAAATTAGTTTCGATAGTCTGAGCAAACATAAAAACGAAAGGTTCACGTCAGCACCATATACGGTGCGGCAGCGAAATACAGAAGGTCTAAGTATTATCAATTTCCTTTTGCAAGTCGTACGCAAGTCTCCTTGTTGAAACGCAAGTTTCCAGGTGATGCGCAAGACTTCAGCTACCAGAACGCAGGATTCCAGTTTGTTAAAACGCAAGATCGTTCTAAAACCAATTTCCAGGTTGGCTACACGCAAGTGTCCTGCAATTTTTTCAGGGCATGGTTAAGGAGTTATGAAACCGATGTAGGTTGATACCACCCTTGAAAATCTCATGGGCAAACTCATGAAAACGTTCACTCTGGTGAAACAAAAAGAGCATCTCGTTTGAGATGCTCTTCGAAAGTGGTGGGTCATCCGGGATTCGAACCTGGAACCAATTGCTTAAGAGGCAACTGCTCTGCCGTTGAGCTAATGACCCTTGCGATGGGAAAAATTCGCGCTCGGTTGGATTCGAACCAACGACAACCCGCTTAGAAGGCGGGGGCTCTATCCACTGAGCTACGAGCGCCCGAATCCGCATCGCGTGAGAGACATTAGGTTACCAGATATACCTGGGGTCTCGGCGCCTGCGGACGTTCATTATAACGTAGTCCCTTAATCTCTCGAAACATCCCGCTGAGAATCTAGGCGCTGTCAGGGTTCTACCGTGCCGGCTCTCTCCCGGCTGCTTCGGAGGAGGGACCAGGCAAACGGACCAGGTCAACGGACTGGGCAAATGGACCGAGCAAATCGACCGAGCAAATGGACCAGGCGAATGGACCTTGCGAATGGGCAGGGTTTAAACGACGCCTCTGGTCAGATGATGTTCCGTCCGCACCGGGCGATGCATGGTATCTCCCCTATGGCTCCGGTCAGTGGCGAGCGTTGGTCGGTCGCCGGTCGGTCGCCGGTCGGTCGCCGGTCGGTGCTATCGCCGGTCGGTGCTATCGCCGGTCGGTGCTATCGCCGGTCGGTGCTATCGCCGGTCCGTGGCAATCCCGTCCAGCTGCGCAGCCGCCCGCCGGCCTGGCTTCACGAATTTCCGCCCGGCAACCCCCAACATAGATAAGGCCTTCTATACTGTATACGGAGACTGTGGTCGCCCACGGGTGGAGCGGTCGCCAGAGTGGGGCACTGGACCGATAGATTCGGATCTTGACTTCGAGGGGCTGCGGGGCTGAATACCAAAATTGAAGCCAGGCAATATGCCGGGTCGGTTGGGGTAATCATCGACCGGACGTCTTCTAACGACGAGATTTTGGCGACTTGCTGGCTCATTGATGGGGACAAAGTAGCCACAACCGCGCACTCCATCATTCTTTTCGCAGATCACCTCGAGGCTTTGAAAATCCGCTTCCCCTGCTCCGGCGAGGAACGAGGCGTTTCGAAGGCGCTCTTTCATCCGCGCTTTAGTCGTTCTTCTACGACGCAAATGGCTACCCAAGCCATGACCGACTATATTCCGCAAGTTTCGCTTCAAAAGAACAATGCGGTAGTCCTGATTACGCGCCCGACTTTGCCGGATCTATCTATTGATACGATCGCCAAATTGATTCAGAAGAACAGCGTCCCGCAAGCTTCTCTAGAGCAAGGCATGGGTGGTTCGCTTTCAGAACTTGATCTGGCAATGGTTATTCAAACCATAACAAACGCCCGTAAGGAGGGCATTCTCGTCATTACCGACGAGCGAAACCGCACAATCGCGCGGATCTTTTGTCAAGACGGAAAGATACTTCACGCGCAGTACGGCGGTCTTTTAAACGAGTATGCGCTCTATCAAATCTTCGAATCCAAACTGGACGGAAATTTCCATTTTCGTTCTGCGAAGAGTCCGGATTGGCTCTCCAGCCGGCCTATTCAGCGCCCGGCGGACATGCTTTTGATCGAATCGCATCGCCGGTACGACGAGTTGCCCAAGATGCAGCAGGAGATTGGTGGGGCGCAGACGCTTTGGCTGCGGCTTTCACCAGAACTCAACACGAGCAAATTGACTGGTGATTCGCTCGAGCGTGCGAAACTCCTTTGGCCGGTTCTGGACGGGACAACGCCTGCCAATGAGCTTTGGCGCCTGGCCGGACTGGATGATTATTCGGTTTTTCAAACGCTTGCCGAATTGCGACAGACGCCGCAAATTGCGGAGCAAGCACCGAACCGCAGCCCGTATAACCGCACGGCTGCGCCCATCCCCGTTGCCGTTCAAATTCAGCTCAAGCCCTATGACGAGATCGAAAGTCTTACGGTAGAGCCATCCGACGGGCGCCCGTCCACGCGGAGAGGCAGTCTTTTAGGCAGTCTTCGCGAAGCGGACCCCAATCACCTCGTGCACAACCTGGTGCTTTCGCCGGAGTCGTCCGGATGTCCTATGTTCAAAGACGGTCACGTAATCGGTATGCATTGCGGATCTCTGCCTCCAGAGCCTGATACAAGCGATGGGACGAGACTGCAACAGATGCTCTGGGTTGATGTTATTTTGCAGTGTCTCGCCCAGGGCGGGGAGGCAACGCTGGCTCGCAAACTCAGCCAGAGTGCCATCGACCTGCCTAAGCCTGCTCCCGGCACGCCGACCGTAAAAGCCGGCTGTTCGGAAGTCGCTCGTGTAAACTGCTCTAAGTGCGGCGCCTCGCACTTGGAGTCCTCGCGGTTCTGCAAGACCTGCGGTCAAAAACTGATTTCGGATATCGAGTACAAGCCACGGAAGGCAGCATTTGTGAACAGCACGCTGATTATGGTCTTACTGATGCTCGGCATCGGCGCCGGAGCTGTAATGGTGCTTGCGCGTGCTCCTCAGCCCAATATTTTGCCGCCGGAATACGTCATGAAGCCGGAAATCCCCTGGGTGACGCTCGAAGGGAAGTACAACGACCCGAGACGTGGCAAGGAGAATGTTTTCCAGCGTTACAAACCGGGCGTAACGCTGCGCAACGGCACCAATTTCTACATGAAAGTCAATGTGGATGAGCCTTCCTACATTTATGTCTTTCACCAGTCCAGCTCCGGCGGCGATATTGACACTCTTTTCCCGCCTTCACAGGAAGATATGGCCAAGGAAGAAGCTGCTAATGCGGCAGCTAAGGCGGCAAAAGGCGGCAAGTCCGATGCCGGGGCCAAAGACCTCAAATTAGCTGCGAAAAGCGCCCCGGCACCCAGCGATTCGAAGCAAAAGCACGCCGAGGAATACAGTCTTTCTGCCGGAGACTATTTCACCTGCCCATCTAATCTCGAAACCAGTTTTGCCAATATTCAGGTGAAACAGCAGCAGAACGTTTTGCACGATTGTTATGCTCTCGGGGATCCGTCGGGCGCCGAAACTTTCATTGCGGTCTCATCCCATACGCCGTTTGCAATCTATGGTGACCAAGAAGCCACAAATGCCTTCTTTGCGAACGCTTTGAAGTTTTTGAAGCAGCACGAGCCAAGTAATGGAATAGAAATTGAAGCGGACCTCCTAAAACCTGGACTGCTTTCCGTAGAGAAGAGAAGTTCAAGTACATCAGCGCTCCAGGACCGCCCGCGCAGCAAGGTTTTTCTGACCCGACTAGCAGTCCTACATAAATAAATCGCTTGTGCAAGAATGAAAGCAGATGGAGGATTAGTAATGAATTTCCGTAGAACCCTTCCAGTGGCACTGTGTGCCTTGATAACGGCGGCGCTGCCGGCGTTTTCGGCGGGGCAGGCTGACAAAATCGTTCCCGGTCCGAAAGACCTCTTTCGTACCCAGCTGACCAACCAGAAAGAAGAATCCAATACTGGCGTCCAGTACTGGATCGAGCTGAAGCGTGGCGGCGCGCACATGAAGGTCAGCAACAAGTACCCGTTCAAAACAGGCGATCAGGTGCGCTTTCACCTCATACCTAATATAGATGGATACGCTTATGTCCTCTTGAAGAACGGCAGCCGCGGCGAGCGTGCTGTGCTCTTCCCCAACGAGCGTATGCATGAAGACAACCGAGTTGCTCATGGCCGCGATGTGATGATTCCCGGCGACGGGACTTACCTGCAATTCGACGAGAACCCTGGCACCGAGCAGCTTTCGCTCGTTGTTTCGCGCGCTCCCATCAATGCCACCGCTTACCTCGATCAGCAAAACGCGCCAGTAATGATAGCGTCTGCTGAAGGCGGCAGCAAGGACTTGATTCCGACTAAGGTCTACGTCTCCTACGGCGTGCCGCACGGCAGACCGATTGGCGAGAAGGAAGAGTTGCTTGCCGCGTCTGGTGCTGAGAAGAAGCCCGCCGACGCTGTCGCTTCGTCATCCTCGGTCGGTTCGAAAAAGCCGGTCAAGAAGCCTGTGATAGCGAAGAAGCCTGTGGTTAAGGAAGAAAAGGACAGAGATAAGGAACGGATCGCCTCTGCGGTTACAACCACCCCGGTTGCGCACCATTCCAGCAAGCGTCGCACCTCGAGAACGAGCTCAAGTTCGTTCAATCCTGAAATGAATGCTCCCAAAGACTTGTTGAAGACCCATATTTCGATGGACGTCGAAGGCGATCCTTCAGTAACAACGGTCGTTTTCCAAGGCACCGGTGCATTGCAGGTTGACGTAGCACTCGACCATAACTAAGACTCGGCGCGGGCGTCGCCCACGCGGAGAAGAGAAAAAATTGAAAAGGGGGTTGAACATCGGTCAACCCCCTTTCGTTTGGGCTCATCAGTGTTTCTTTGAACTGGTTTGGAGGCTGCCGGCAGTTTTGGTGTTGGAAAGCAAGCCACTTTGTTTCGGAAACGTTGATTAAATCAGCGTTTGCGGAGAAAGTTTTCCGCTATCTTTCTGGAGGCTCACTCGTGTTTCCAAGCGATCGAACCCGCCTTGCGTGAGGGTTTCAAGCCACGGAAAGCGGCTCACTGTCCCACTTTGCCCTTCTGGAAACAGACTAGACAGGTTTCATTAAACTGAATAAACTTTTTCCTTAACCAGACCTTAAACGGGTCGAAACGATGATGTTCGTCAACTTGGCTGGTAGTAAGTTTCAAGACAGTTGGAGTTTTTTCGAGAATCATGATCTGGGTTTTTTCCCTCGGTTTAACGCTCGCTTTGGTCATTTGCGTGCTTTGCGTTATGTGCCCTGAACTTCTCGCGCCTTTCCTGGTTGACCACTGGAAGAAGTACTTCACGTACTGGCGTAACTAAGAATTTGATCACTAGCGGCTTTTGGTCGCATTTCGAACACCTTGCGAAAACGAGCATGAACAGGCGGATTATAAATATCCGCACGGTTCCCCTTGACTGCATTACAGAATAATAAGCCCAACCTGAGCGGTTTTCACTTCTTCTTAACCGTTTCGATGCTTATAATCGATAGCATTGTCAAGGAGACCAGGGAAATGCCAGCAGCAGCATGTGGACTGTTCTTAATCGACTTCATCGCTAGACCGTTCGCCAAGATTTACGAGAAGATTCCATTCCTTATGTTTGCCGTCTTGCTCTTGCTTTACGGCACCATCACTTTCTTTGTGCTGAAGAGTTCTTTCTTCAACAAGGAATACAAGCAGTACTAAACGTCGACGCGCGTCACGCCCCCGATTCACCGTAAGACGTGCATAAAGCATGCCCAGAGGGCACCAAAGTCTGCCCGCCGAGGTATTTGAAAAGGCGCATGATGTGCGCCTTTTTGCTTCAGTGGAAGTGGTAGCGCGAATAACCTACTGTAAGGTCGACGCCATGCGTCGAACGTCAGGAATCTACAACTGGCTACAACCAACGTAGTTCAAACAAGCCTTGCTCACTAAACCTTCTGTAGTTCTGGGAACCATTCATCCAGAATCGCTCCTTCTATGGGGCATGCGGCCAGGCATCCGCCGCAACTTATACACTCATCGCCGCGGATGTAGGCGTATTTAGTTCCTTTGTCGTTAGTTTTGTCCGGAGCCCAGCTTATACAATCGACGGGGCATGCCGCGAAGCAGTCTCCGATGCCTTCGCAGACATCCGAAACGATTGAATACGCGTTTATTTCCATAGCAATCTCCCCCGGCAGAAGGCTTTCTGCCGGTCTTTTGTGTTTCTGAACTCAGCTTACACACGCCGTAAAATGAACGCCAGTATTAATACACATAAATGTGTAACAATACGAATAGAAAGGCATTTGGAGGCGCATATCGCTAACCCACGCACACGCACTCCACGACAAATTGCCGAGACGAGCCGCAGCGAGATTATGCGATTGCTTAAGCTCAATGGAGAACTCTCGGTTGCTCATTTGTGCAAACTGCGAAAGGTGACTCATACAGCTGTTCGACGCCATCTTTCATCACTACTAAAGGAAGGGATCGTCACATATCGAATTGAGGAAACCGACATCGGGCGCCCAGTTCATATGTTCAGGCTGACGGCAAAATCACAATCGTCTTTTCCGGATGATTACGAGGGGGTAGCGCTAAACCTCCTAGACACCATATGTGCAGACTCTGGCCACCGTGGCGTATTGGATTTCTTAAACACCGCCAACGATCGACTAATTCGCGATCTAAGGGCACGACTGCATACTCGACCACTCGAAGAACGCGTGGAGGGACTGTGCAAATACTTTCGAGATGCAGGCTACATGAGCGAATGGAACCGACTGCCTGACGGCAATTTTTTTCTGGTGCACAAAAATTGCGCCATTTACAATCTCGCAGCCAAGTATCGCCAATTCTGCCTTTTAGAACTGCACCTCATTCAAAATGTACTCAATACAAAGATCTCGCGGCAACAGTACATTTTCAAAGATCAATCAGTGTGCGGCTATCTGATTCACGGCGAAGAAAAGAGTTAGCGCAAACACCGCATCGACCGGGCGATGCATGGCATCGCCCCTACGGAATCCTCTTGCGAAAGAGGGGCGTAGCGCGCTTGCATGGCGTCGACCTTGCAGTAGGTTATTCGCGTTCGACGCCGATTGGTTTCACTGCGAGCTTGTCGCTGTGCAGGTCTACAAGTCCCAGATACTGCTCGATGAAGTTCTTAACCTGACCGGCAGGCACCTCTCCTTCCATCGTATAAGTACCGTGGTTTAGCAGCTTTCCTTCAAAATCATAAGTCGCATAGCTGATCTTGGGATTCTTCACTGGCACGCGGTTGTAGTTCATCACGCGAATCCAGGCTACCGGACAGTTGATCACCCAGAGCCCGGAGACATGCCAGTCAACCAGCTCCATATAGACATTCTTCGACAGTTCCGCATCTGTGCCCATCTCGCCGCCACAGCTCGTCAATAGCGTCGCCCCGCACACCATGCAGGCGACTGCTAGAAAAGAAGACAGCGCAAAGGAAAGCCTCTTGGAGAGCTTGATTTCTGCCTGTTTAGATCCGGAGTACATGACGCTTAATAGGGCGGGCAAATTACCGAGACATCGATTTAGTACACCACGCCTAGCCAACCCATGTTTGCGCCGATGCCCAGGAATACCATAATGGCAAAGATTACAAATAGACCTATGAATGCAGGTTCGCCGTCGGCTAACATAGTCACACCTGGAAAAGAACACGTCTTGCAACTGTATTGTATGCAAAAAAACACAGGTGACAAGCGGTGTTAGCGTATTTCCCGCATTCTTGTTGAAATCTTTATGTCATCTGACCCAAAACCGGCTAAAAGGCGATAAATCGTGGACAAAAACGAAATTCTGTTAACAAAACCGGCGTCAAATGAACTAGACAAAACCCTGGTTGCCAGCGAGTTTCCATATGGTCCCCAAGATCCGCTGTACTTGAACACCGGAAGTTGTGGTCGCAAGCCGGCTTCCGTTATTGCCGCTTTGGAACAAGGTTGGCGCAAGCTCAATCAAAACCCGACGTTGACTACGTTTTTCGAAACCGAGCTGCGAGAAGATGCGCGCGCATTGGCTGCCGAGATGTTTGGTGTCGAGCGCGATTTGCTGATGTTGACGGAAAGCACCACGGAAGGTTTGCAACTGATGATGCAAACCTATTTGCTCAACGAAGGTGATGAGTTCGTCACAACCGATCACGAACATGGCTGTTTGAGCACCATTGCAAGGTATTTGGAGGAAACGCGCGGCATTGTTGTGCGCAGGCACAAAGTCGAGCCGGAACTGGGCAGTCATCATCATTGCCAGGGCATTGAAAAACTGGTGACACCAAAGACGAAGCTGATTGCTGTCAGTGAGATCGATTGCTTTACTGGATGGAGACCTAATCTCGAAACGCTCATCGCTGAGTGCCACCTTGCTGGAATGCCGTTGCTAATCGATGGAGCGCATGCACCTGGACAAGGTCCATTAGAAGTTTCGAAGTACCACTCTTGGGTTTCCTCTGCGCACAAGTGGCTTGGTTCGCCAAACGGCATTGGTTTCGCCTACTATGACCGAAAAATTCTCGAAGGGTTGAAGCCGGTTTGGGTTGGTCACAAGTATTTTGAAACTCGTGCCGCAGGCTCATCTCCAGTTTGGGCATTAGAATGCCGAGGCACCGAGGACTCTGTGAAATTCATGGGGCTGCATGCGGCTCTTACGTTGCAGAAGCAGCTTGGTGAGAGAAACATCGCTGCACGTCAGTTGGAGTTGATGCGTTTTGCCCGCAAACTGATCGCTGAAAAACTCAACCCGAAATTTTTGCTCCCATCTCCGGATGAGATGCCGGCAAACGAGCTTACTGCTCTGCTGGCGTTTGACTTCGAGCCATCGCGACTGCTTGTCGACGATCTCGTGCAAGCGCTCTGGGAAAAGGACCGGATTTGGATTCAGCCTGACTACTTGTTGCAAACGCCGGGACATGGTGTGCGCATCTCTTGCCATTATTCTCTAAGCGAGCAAGACATCGAGCGTTTTGTGAAAGCGTTATCAGAGTTCGTGAAAAAGTAGTGTGTTCTTACACAACTGCAGGTTTTGCTCACGCCCTCGTTACAAAATGCGGCAGACAAAAAGTTTTTACACAACTGTCGTTTTTGCAAAAATTGGAACGTAATTTTTCCTCCTTTTCGCCTCGCCCATGACCGAATTCGTCCCTCATCCATTACTTGTATCGCCGCATCTCATGACGATCTTGCCGACGTTCATTCCGCGCGCGCGAATGCCCTTGCACCTGCCTGTTGGTGCGAAGAATCTGATTGAGGTGGCAAGTGGTTCTTCCGTTCTAACCTATGTGCATCTTCAGCCCAATCACAAAGACCGCCCTACGCTTCTGATCGTTCATGGACTGGAAGGTTCTAGCGAGTCCGCACAGGTTGTCGGTCTCGCTAGAAAGGCGATGAGCCAGGACATGAACGTAGTGCGCATGAACATGCGCAATTGTGGTGGCACCTTGCACCTCAGTAACACTCTCTACAACGGCGGCATGAGCGCTGACGTGATTTCGGTTGTGCGCCACATTCAAAAGACCTTCGACCTCAAAGACATCTATGTTGCCGGCTTTTCACTGGGCGGCAACATCATTCTCAAAGCCGCCGGCGAACTTGGAGAAGATGCCGTCGGGCTTTTCGCCGGCATTTGCGCCATCTCGCCATCCATCGACTTGCATGCCAGCGTCGAGTCTCTTAACAGAGGTATCAACAAGATATACGAAATACATTTCTTGCGCGGGCTGACCAGCAAAATCCGCAAGAAGAGCATTCTCTTTCCTGACAGATTCAATGCTGACAAACTGAAGTTGGTAAAAACTATCAAAGATTTTGACGACATTTACACCGCACCTGACGGCGGCTATGGCGACGCTGACAACTACTACACAAAAGCCAGCTCCATCAATGTCATCGAGAAGATCCGCGTCCCCACGCTGATTATCGCTTCCAAGGACGACCCGATCGTCCCCTTCGATTCGTTTCTTTCGGACAAATTAAAGACACCATTCGTAACGCTCCTCGCTCCCGAATGGGGCGGACACAGTGGCTTTCTCGGTGCCCGCAGCGAGGCAACTGGGCGCGATCGCAGCGATAGATTCTGGGCGGAACACCGGGTTGTAGCGTTTTGCTTGTGTAAAAATCCTGAAGGTGCCTGATCCCCAAAATCTGCTAACATCCCACCTGTAGCCCGTGTATCCGTTCGATGCAAAGTGAAATTCGAAAGTTCACACTGACGAAGCTCAAAACCAATGGCATGTAACGGCTTAGAGACTTACTAGTTTCATTCCATACGAAGTGTGGAAGAATTCAAGAGATATACCGGGGCAAAAAGACAGGGAATCTGATTGGAGGATTAACCGTGAAGAATTTGAAAGCCTTTGCGCTCTCAGCAGTCATGGCAGCTGGTTTGGTTACACCAGCACTCGCTTCTGATGAAGGCGTAGAAAAAGTAGTTGATGGTTCGCTCATCGTTACCCGTATGGGTGGATTGGGCGCAGGCATGGTAATCGGTACCCCGGTTGCTGTGACCCGTCAAGTCGTCAAGTCCTACAAAGATTTGACCGAAAAGTGCGCTGATAAAGTCGGCGGACACGAATTCGGACCGTCTTGCGCTCTCGTTAGCGTAGTCACCGTTCCTGCCGCATTGGTATACGGCGGAGCTACCGGCGTGTTCTACGGCAGCAAGAACGCATTCGTTCATGGCTTCAACGAGCCCTTCCATCCGGATTCCTTCAGCGTTGGCAAGTTGGAAGACTAGTCACTGAAGCGGCTTCGCTAAGAAGAATCATTGTTAGGACCGGGGGAAACTCCGGTCCTTTCGTTTGCGTGACGGCAGTGCCGCCATGGAGCGTGGGGGCGCATTGCATGCGCCCGTTATTGTAGGGGCGATGCCATGCATCGCCCGGCGGGCGGCAAGAATGCCGCCCCTACAGCGGAGATTGGAGTTCGATGCAGCGCCTTTGTTTCGATGACTTGGACGTTCTACAAGTCCATCAACAACTGAGTGCAGTTGTTGATCATCGATAGGAAAAAAACGCTTTATACTGATAGCTGGAATTTTGTGGAAACTCGGTAAACGGCGCGTACGCGCTGAAACAGGTAGCCGGGGTGCTTCGTTGGCATTTGCAAGTGTTTGACGAGGCGGAAACGCTAAGAGTGCGGAAACGCCAAAAGCGGCCGCAGGTAGAAACTGGTCAAGAGCGAAAACGAAAATGGCAGACGGCGACAAAAACAAGGATCTGAACATTTGGTTGGCGCGCGTCAAACAAGCTAAGACGCGCAAAGAAGTCTTTCGCATTCTCGATGAATTCAGAAAGCATGAATGGACGGATGTGCAGTGTCAGACTATGTCGCACTTGTATATTCGCCTCGTTGATTTGATGCCGCCGGAAGAAGATGACGCACCACCGGAAGAGGCACCTGCTGCCGCCGCGGATGACACTAAATCTGGTGCCTCTGCTCCCGCCACCGCTGGTGTGGGTGCTGCCGTCGGTGCCGAAGGCGAAGCCGGCGGAGAGCCGAAGAAGGCTGTAGTAAACGAAGGACCTGTCTGGTACGAAAAAATGTAGGGCGCTAGACGTTGCTATGTACGGGCGCATTGCATGCGCCCGCCGCTAAGGAGAAAGGAATTGTAGGGGCGCATTGCATGCGCCCGCCGCTAAGGAGAAAGGAATTGTAGGGGCGCATTGCATGCGCCCGCCGCTAAGGAGAAAGGAATTGTAGGGGCGGCATTATTGCCGCCCGCCGATGACGAAAGAAGCAATGGCTAAGAAAAAGAGTTCACAGAAGAATCAAGAAGATGCGCCGCAGGAAGTAAAGGCTGCTGATTCTTTGCGAGCTGAAGCTTCAATATCTTCGTGCATGGAAGCTGCCACTACTCCCTGCGCCAACATCGCAGATGTTGTTGATAGCGCTGAAATCAGCGATATGTGCGCTGAGCTTATCACTTCTCCGTGCAAGGACGAAGACGACTTATACAAGGAACTGGCAAACTCACCCTGCACTGATATTGCCACCACAACTCCTTGCACGGACGTAGCAACGACCGAGCCATGCTCAGACTTGGCTGCAACACAGTCATCTGAAGTGTCGGCAAGTCCAGCTTTAGAACTGACAGCAAATTCCTCCGGCGAGCTCCAACATGAAAGCGGAGTAACAGATTTGGTGGCACAACAATTGCGTCAAATGATCGAAGAAGGTGGTGGCACAGCTAAGTGCGCATCTGCCGGTTCGTTCACAGGGACGCACACTATGAATTTGAATGTCAAAGCTGGTGCTGTCGACATGAATCTGTCCACAGTTACAGAAGCGAATCAAGAACTTATTGAACTAAAAACACAAATTGAGTTACAAAAAAAACTTTTGGCTGACGCGCAAGACCGTCTCGATGTCGCTAATCAGCGCATCGGGTTTTTAGAGTCAGAACTTGCGCGTAAAGATAGAGAAAAACAGGAAAACAGCGGCTGGCTCAAATCACTTTTCGGTATTTAGACTGCAATTGACTGGGGGTAAATCAATTGGATTACGTAAACGATCAAGAACGACTCAAAGAACTGGAAGAAATCTATGGAGAGAATGCACCAGCCGTGCTGGCGTTTACTAAGTTGGAAGACATCCTCCACCAGATGGTCACGCTCAAAGAGCATGGAACCACTGCCGATCCGCACGTTGTTGGTGAACAGGTCTGGATGGCTTATGAATTCCTCTCCCACTATCTGGCGAAAATTGATGCTGAATATGCTGACGAATACAAGGTCAATGACTCATTCTTGAGCATGCTCGAAATCGGCAAAGCAAAAGAAGCCGTAGCTGCTAGACGAAAGTAAGAAAGACTATTGTTTGGTAGCTAACGCGCCATTATAGCGGCAAGACCTTCGCTGAAACTGTTTCCCCATGGGGAATTTGTCTTGACTGCTTCGTTGCCCTTCATGTCTAAATAGACTGTTTCGTTGTCCGAAAAGGCACGAGCTAAACCATCACAATATGCAGCGATGTGATTGTATTTCGGTTTCAACACCCAGTTTCCTTTGTCGTCGATGATGCCGTGTGAGGTGTGGTAATTGCCCATCACGTCTAGTTCTGTCTTGCTAACAATAGCGCGCCCGCTGTGGAAGTTTCCCGCCAGATTGTTGCCGCTAATTTGGAACTCTTGCGGAATGATAAAGGCGCCCGTTGCATCGATGTAACCGTATTTGGTGTCTTGTGATCCCATCGGACCGTCTGCCCATTTTGTTGCAACTGCTGCCAGCCCCTCGCTGAAGATGCGCGCGTCAACAAACTCTTCTTTCGTTATTCGCTCGCCTTTTGAATTGAGGAAATACATTTTGCGAGTGGAATCGTACTTTCCATTTGTCGCTAAAAATACTTTGTCTGAGAAGTCTAAGCAGCGTTCTTCCGTTTTTATAATCGGTTTTCCGGTTTTATCGATAAATGTGGAACCGGGGTGATATTGCATATCGCCCGTTTCCACCCGCGCGACGCCATCCTCGAATGGTGATGCTGACGCAAATGTCGGCTCGATCACAAACTTACCTGAGTGATCTATATAACCTTCTTTTCCGTCTCTTCTAGCGACTGCTAGGCCGTCGCTAAATCCAAGCTTTTCAATGAGACCGGCAGTGAAATCCCAGTCAGGATTGTCGCTGCGTGCGTTGTTTGAATGTGCATATGCTTCGTATTGAAGCGGCAAAACGAGCTTGCCAGTTTTGTCCACATAGCCGCATTTTAAGCCGCTCCTAACGCACCCAAGTCCCTCGGAAAATGTTCCTGCATTGTCATACTTTGCTTCAATTGCAAACTTGCCCGTCTTGTCAATGTAGCCCCACTTGTTCCCCACCCTGACCGCACAAAGACCCTCGCTGAAGTTTTTGAATAATTTGTGCGAGTAAGGAAGACAACCACCATACTGGTCACGCAAAACGTCATCAAACTGTGCTGCGATCACCATTCTTCCAGTCTTGTCGATGAAGCCCCACTTCTTATGCGGCATCGCCTCGAACATTTCCTTGCAGCCAGCAAGTGGAAATGCGAAGAGGGCGAACAGTCCGATTTGAAAGAACCACGTATATGTGTTTGTTTGTTTAAACACGTCAGATACAGTCCGTCGTTGGGCTATCTTTGTTTTGCCCGTTTGTATGACGTTTTCTCATCGCGAAATTCCTCCCTGCGGAGCGTATTTAATCTGCAAAAGTGCCACAGTCGCCGTGCTTTGATACTTTATCTTTCAAAAGCCCGTATTATCGGCACAATTTCTGGCTTTAGGCGTCGTTGGATCTTTACGATCCGAGGGAACGACTATGGATGTTGACGAACTGAAGATGCGGGTTTCGAAGGAAATTGCCGACATAATGTTGGAAATTTCGAGACTTTATAACTCACAGGGCAAAATCGAACTCGCAACTCTCGCGCAGAGGTTCGCCACCAAGCACTTGCGACGGTATGCTGTGTACACGAAACGTCTCCGTGCACGCGCCGCAGGCTAATGCGGGTTCCCTAATGAGATGAGCCCGATTAGTTCACCTTTTCCTGGGGTTAATGCAGCTATTGTATTGCCAATGGTGAAACCGAGTGTGAGACGCTGCTTTTTTGTAGACGTAGTCCGCTCGTAAAAAGTTCAAAGCGCCCCCAAGGTTGGTTCAGGGAAAACCCTATTACCGCCAGAAACGGCATCCCCAATGATGGGGATGGTTGGTCTTTCTCAGTGCGCGAAGGAGTTGGATTATGAATCCATTGCGTTCACTGTTTCTATCGATTTCGAGAATTCCGCCCGCGATGATGCTGTTGATTATTGTGGGGTTGGCGTCACTTGTTACTTTCCAAGTAAGTAGCTATGTAAATGGAACGAAAAGCAAATACGATGACGAACTCAATCGTCTGAAAGAAGCTCAGGCAGCCAAAGGAAAGGTTGTCTATGCAATTAGAGATATTCCAGAGGGAACAGCAATCGCGATGGATTATCTCGAAGAAAGAGAATTGGAAGTTGGTAAAATTCCGGTTGATAGTGTTTCGAATGCCAGTCTTGTTGCCGGTCGCATCAGCAAGTTCGGCATCGCATCAGGTCAACTGCTTTCGCAGCATGATTTAGCACCACAAGGTATGACGCTTGGATTTGAAGCGCGTCTGAAACAAGGCATGCGCGCCATCACATTTGGCGTCGACGCGAATACTGGTGTTGCTGGATTTTTGAATCCGGAAAGTCACGTTGATGTGCTCGCCATGGTTGGTGCAGGCGCAGAAACAAAGGCTTCCCCGATTCTCTCCGATATCGAAGTGATTGCAGTCGGTCAAACATATCAGCGTCAACCCGGGCAGCAAGCGGCATCTCCAGCGAGTTCAGTCACTGTTGCTGTAACGCCAGAGGATGCGCAAAAACTAGTCAAAGCTGTCGCGGCAAGTAAGCTGTATCTTTCCTTGCGCAACGAGAAAGATCACCAGCCAATCGCAACGGTCGACGTAACCTCGCTTTTCGCTAAGCCTGTGAAAGCCGATCCTTCGATTGCAACCTTGCCCGAGCCGACCAGGTTCCACATTCCTGAGCCACCGTCCCTTAATGGCTTTGGAAGTCCAACGGAGGCGTCCCCTGCTGTGGCACCACCCAGGCCTCCGCATGAAATCGAGGTCTGGGCTGCCAGTCGCAAGGACGTAGTCTCCGTGCCCGTCAAATAATGGGATTTGACCGGGCAAGGGGGAGCGTCGTGCGTCGCTCAACCGAGTCGAGAAACAGGAGTCGGGCGCGTACCGGCTCCTGTTTTATTTCTGCGAGACCGCCGGTTCCTAAGCCCCGGAGGCGCTAACCGGGCGATGCATGGCATCGACCCTACGGTTATAGTTTCTTGAAATTGCCGAAGCGCGCCACAAGAGCGACGACGGCTTCTTTCACTTCTTTGCCTTTGACCAGAGCTGGTATTTCGTTGTCTTCGTCGAGCTGCTTGAGCGCCTCTTCTGCCTTATCGCGCACCTGCTGCACTGGGTGACCCTTGGCGACGACATATAGCGGCGGAATGCTTATTTCTCGCTTTTCCTTGGCTAGCTGCTCAATGGAAATCATTACCGCGGTCGGGTCATTGCTTTTAAGGCCGCCAATGGTCATCTTAAAAGTCACCGCATCTAATTTCGCCATGAAGCCCTTGGTAGCACCTTTGACGGCTTCCTCTACCATCTGTAGTTGACTTAAGAAATCCGACACGCAGCCCCCTTGTCTAGCCCAGTCACAGCGAATTTAGATTGTATTCTAAGCGCTTTGCTTTCAGTGGTCGACCTATTGGGGCTCGAAACCAAAAGGGCGCAGGCATTTGGGGCTAGAACCTTCTACTGCGCCGCAGAATCTGGACGTCGGACCTTTTGGCGTGGCCCATCGGATACCGCGTTTAAGGTAAAAAATGCGGCCCGACCGATGTATATGATGATTCTCAACCCTTAAATGGGGTAATAATTAGGTATAGCTCCCACATATTTACTGTCTCTTCATCTGGCTGGGTGAATTCTCGATGAGTGAAAAACAACGCGTTAAACGCGCCTCGTTGAACAGCGGTTTGGTCAAGGCTGCTGTGGTTTTGATGTTTGTTTCCTGTACGAGTGTGCCAGTGTCCGCGGTTGGACCGGCAAATGAAACCGCCTTGCGCAACGCTTGGGCGTTGTATAACGCTCAAAAGTATCGAGAATCATCGGACGCGTTTGAAGCAATAATCGCTACTTCCACTCCAAGTGCGCGACTGTACTATTACGCCGCACTTGCTAATCGTGCTTGCAATCGGACGGCGCGTGCCAGACAGCTTTGCCAGTACATCGCGGCGAATTTCCCTGGCGCTCCGGAAAGCCCGTATGCGCAAAAACTTTTTCCCAGCTCTGCGCCACAGGTTGCTAGCAGTTCGTCTTCCTTATCTTCTTCATCCTCCTCATCATCTGAAGCCGCTTTTGAAGTGCCTGAAATGTTTAGAGGAAAGAGTCCCGAAGAAGTAATGAAAATGCCTGGTGGTCAGGAGTATTTGAATAAGAAAATAGCTATGGCTGAGTCTGCCTCAAAAGTTTCTCCCATGCGCGGACTAACTAAAGGCGGCAAGGTGGGCGAAAGAGTTTTCACACCTGCAGACATTGCAAAAGATGGTGCAAATGGTATCGACCAAATGTACTATCCGAACTGTTGGTTCGAAAGCTCAATGTCGTCTTTGGCTTCACTACCCCGCGGGCAAAAATTGATGGCGGACATGGTGCGCTATGGCCCGGAAGAAGGATCGTATGTGGTGCGTTTTCCTGGCGATGGTCAGGAATACAAAATCACAGAGGAGAAGCTCGAGAAGAGCGGCATCCACGACAAAGCGCTGTGGGCAACTTTAATCGAGTGCGCCCAAATCATGAAGTTCCGTGCTCGGGGCGGTCAGTTAGTTGAAGGATTGGGGGCTCTTGCAGGCGGTAAGCCAATGTCGATGGATCCTGATTCTTCATCAGAGCAGGAACTTTCGTTGTTTATCGATGGTGCCGTGAAATCTCAGAACCCGGTAGTTTGTGGAACGCACCACTATATTCCTAGTGGTCTGCCGGAGTTGGTTGTCACCGGGCACGCTTATACAATTATCGGTTTTGAGCCATCGAGTGGAATGGTCAAAATTCGCAATCCTCACGGAGCGAACTCTACGCGTTTCAATCTTCCGAATGACCCCAATCATCAAAAGTTTCATCAGTTAGATGATGGTGTTTTCAAAATGCACATTTCTCTCTTCAAGCAGTATTTCGATGAGGTGGCGAAAGCTCATATCTAGATCATGAAAAAGAAAAGTTTGGCAGTTGTTTTGTTGCTGTTGAGCATATCGCCCGTTGTTGCTGCCGGAGTTCCTGACGAAACTGCTATCAGAAATGCGTGGGCGCTGTACACGCAGCAAAAGTATGCACCATCTGCGGATGCTTTTGAAGCGTTGATAAAAACGTCATCGCCCAACGCTCGGCTCTACTATTACTCTGCTGCTGCGAGCAAAGCTGCCGGCAGAACTGGACGCGCAAAGCAACTTTGTCAGTATATCTCGACCAATTTTTCGAGAAGTCCCGAAGCATCTTATGTATTGAAGTTGTTTCCGGAAGATGTACCGCAAGCTGCGGCTGCGCCTTCCATGGCTGGCTTGCCCTCGCACTTGAAAGGCAAGAGCGTAGATGAACTGATGGAAACTGAAGAAGGGCGTCAAGCTTTAAAGAATGCAATGGCTGCGAGTGCTCCTGCGGCGAGTCCGAGTTCTTCCAGGACAGCACATGCTTCGGCGTCGACGACAGCAACGACGAGATCCACACGACCTCGCGATGCTGCTTTCACAGCGGACATCATTGCTATTGAGGGCGCAAATGGAATCACTCCGTTTGTCACCTATCCTGACGCTGGACTGGAATGCTCCATGGCTGCAATGGCATTGCTTCCGCGCGGGCGCGAGATAATCGCAGACATGATTCGCTGTCCAAGCTCGCAAGACATTTACATAGTCCGCTTCCCCAATAGCTCAACTGACTATCACATTACACCTGCGAAAATGGAAAGTTACCAGATGAAGGATAAGGCGCTTTGGGCGACACTTATTCATGGGGCCGCGCGGGAGAATCCCGCTCAGAGTCTTGAGCAAGGACTTTCAATGTTAACCGGGCATCCGGCTGAAAAAATAATTGCAAACAACACCACGCAACCTGCGCTGGCAGCTTTCATTGGTGATGCAATCAAAAAGCAACATCCTATTGTTTGTCTTTCTACCGATGACGTACCAAAACCCGTACTGGTTGAAGAATTTGCAGGATACACGATTACTGGATTTGATGCTGGAACTGGAATGGTAACGCTTAGAAATCCTCATGCGGGAAATTCACGGCGTTTCAGATTGGAAGACGATCCAGAGCACAAGAAGTATGAACAAATGAACGATGGCTACTTCAAAATTCACATTTCGTTGTTCCCGAAGTACTTCAAAGAGGTGGCTCGTTCGCCGATTTGATAAACTCAGTTGTGCTCCCCACTATTAACGGGATTGATGAAAGATCAAGACAATTCGGCTTCAACTGATTCTACTTCTGGTGGAGTTGAACTCTCGTCTGGCACGATAATTAATGACACCTATAAGGTCGTTTCCCTCATTGGCAGAGGTGGCATGGGCGCGGTGTACCGCGTGCATCAGGAGGCGCTTGGTAAAGACTTCGCGTTGAAAGTGTTGGACTTGCATCAGAGTAGTGACGTTGCAGTGCGACGGTTTCAGCAAGAGGCGCGAACTGCGTCTCAATTGCAGCATCCAAACCTGGTTGAAGTCCATGACTTTGGAGTGTTTGGTGCGGACCAACCGTTTCTCGTAATGGACCTGGTTGACGGCGTTTCGCTTTCTGACATTTTGAAAAAGAAGGGTTCACTTCCCACAGATTTTGTCATTGGACTTTGCATTCAGATTTGTTTTGGTTTGATGTATGCACACGAGAAGGGTGTTGTTCATCGTGATATCAAACCTGGCAACATTATGCTTTTACATCCGGATGAGAGCTCGCGAGAAGGAACAGTGAAGATTGTCGATTTCGGTATTGCGAAATTGGTTCAATCTGAAAGTGGTGAGATTCAAGCGCTGACGAAGACTGGTGAGATTTTTGGCAGTCCTTTGTACATGAGTCCTGAACAATGCAAAGGCGATCCGGTAGATAAACGATCTGATATCTATTCTCTCGGCTGTGTCATTTTCGAATGTTTAACAGGGTCGCCGCCGTTCTTTGGTGACTCAGCCATGTCGACCATGATGAAGCGCTTGTCGGAAGCTCCTGTTAGCTTGAAGGAAGGCTCGTTGGGACGCGATTTTCCACTGGGATTGGAAAACGTTGTGCGTAAAATGCTTGCTGTTGATCCTAACGAACGCTACCAGGATCTTGGTGCTGTGATCAAAGATTTGATAAGCATGCAATCCGCAGGTGTTGATACCACTCAAGACAAAACACCTGAAACTGAAAATCAGCGTGATCGCATGCGCGAGTTTGTCGTGCTCATGGGGGTGCTCGCATTGCTGTCTTGCGTGTGCACTTTCGCTGTTGACGCATATGTGATTTTTCCGAACAAAGTTAAGAAAGATTTGGCCCTTATTGAGTTGGAAGAACTTCAAGCCGCTTACGGTGAAAGACCCTTGGTTGAATTGAAAAAGTCTAAAGAGGAGCAGAAACGTGCGAAAGTTGTTGAAGCGAATATCGCAACTTTGAGTCTTCGAAAAACCTTAGGTCAGCAGGATCTTCAGTATCCGTATCTTCATACGAAAACTGTAAGAGGCAGTAGGAGAGAGTATTTATCCTTTCCGTTTAAGATTGGTGTAGTCAGTATCAATTTTGAATATCCAGGACGCCCAGCGTTCGGCAATATTGAGCTGCCACCAAATGCAGTGATTGTATTGAAGTTGGACAAGAGGCCTAGCGCGCAACCCGAGCTGTTAAAGAATCTAACCGCTCAGACTTTCGCGCTGATTCAATATGGAAGCACTCCAGCGGTCACCAATGAGACGATTGCAATACTTGAACACATTCCCAAGCTGTTTGCTGTAAAGCTAGAAGGTTCTGATGTTGACACTCTCAAGCCACTGTATGGAAACAAGGTGCTAAAGGGCATTGAGTTGCTGAATTCGTTAGTGCCAGTATCTGAGATTTTGAAGCTTGAAAGATTGAGAGAACTGGAATATCTATCTTTTGGACCAGCAGATAATCCGACTCCGGTGTTCAATGAACTGGCGCGAACCAACAAGATTAACAACGTACATTTTAAACTTGGACTTCCATCGAAGGATGCTAACAACAAGTACATAAAGCAGTTTGATGTGAGTACCTTGGCTCGAATCACTCACTTGAAAACATTGGGGGTTGAAAGTGCTGCATCATTTACAGATGAGGATCTAGAAAAACTAACACCATTGAAGAACCTTGAAATAATGGTGTTTCGCAACACAGGTATCACTCCAAAGTCCATACACACCTTCAAGAAGTTTCCCAAGTTGCAAGCTGTCACAATTTCGCGTGACCATTGGTCCGATGCTGACTTGGCTGCCCTAAGAAAGGTAGTCAAAGTGGTGACTGTTACGGGAAGCAGAGAAGACATGAGGGACGGAATGAACAAAGCTTGGCCCAACCTGGAAAATACATTGAGAACTGATCCCAGGTTTTAGACATGCAAGAGAATCAAGACAGCACGGTATTTCTCGATGCCTCCTCTCACCAAGAGAAGGCTCTTGCACCTGGTGTAGTAATTGATGAAAAGTATCAGATCGTATCGCTAATTGGTCGAGGTGGTATGGGCTCGGTGTACCGAGTCCACCAGATGTTCTTGGGAAAGGATTTTGCGTTTAAGGTCCTCGATCTGAACCGGCGTACGGAAGCCTCTACAAGACGGTTTAAACAGGAGGCGCGCACAGCTTCACAGCTTCAGCATCCAAATCTAGTGGGTGTTCATGGATTTGGTGTCATTGCCGGCGAGCAACCATACTTGGTGATGGATCTCATAGAAGGTGTGACACTATCTGATGTGCTAAAAAGCAAGGATACGCTTCCTGTTGAGTATGTAGTGCGTTTGGCGATCCAGCTTTGCTTTGGATTGATGTATGCACACGAGAAGGGCGTTGTTCATCGTGACATAAAGCCAGGCAACATAATGCTCCTACATCCGGAGCGCGAACCGGTTGAGGGTACCGTCAAGATTGTTGATTTTGGCATCGCCAAGCTTACTCAATCGGAAGACGGTGAAATTCAGTCGCTTACAGAAACTGGCGAGATATTTGGAAGCCCTGTGTATATGAGTCCTGAGCAGTGCAAAGGAACGATGGTGGACAAGCGTTCTGACATTTACTCGCTTGGCTGCGTGCTTTATGAATGTCTCACAGGAACTCCGCCATTCCTTGGCGAAACAGCAATGGCGACAATGTTGAAGCGACACTCTGAGAAGCCGGCGAGCCTCAAGGAAGCAACTCTTGGATGTGAGTTTCCTGAGCTTTTGGAAAGTATTATTCAAAAGATGCTTGCTGTTGAAGCCGAAGAACGCTATCCGGATTTGCAAACAGTTGTGAACGATTTCATGGCATTGCAACAGCCGGAAGTGGGGATTGTGGTCACCGTCGTCAAGGATAAGCCTCAGGCAAAGAGAGAGCTGAAGGTCCCACAAAAAGTGATAATCGCACTTGGAACTGTTGTGGTCTCAGTTGCCATCATGGCAATTATCGATCGTGCTGTTATTTATCCGCTGTGGTTTGCACCGAGCAAAGTTGTGGCGGATAAAGGTATTCGATTTACAGGAATCAAACTGTTGGAAGCACATGACGCCTTGAGCAAGAGTGGCTCTGGCGAAGACAACCCAACTTTCACCACTGTAAGCAAGGCTGTTCGCGAACTTGAACCTGGTGGTTTCGGCACAAGCCCACACGACAACACGCCAAAGATACTTAATGAAAAGTCGGCTGACGGAACAAGTAAACAATTTCTGTATTTCCCTGATGACTACGGGGCATTGGTAATTGATCACCGTAAGTCACCTGCAAAAGGAAAAGTCCCATTGCCACCAAATGCGAGCGTGACTTTTCGATTGAACAAGACTGCTGCTGCTAACGACCAGTTGTTCAAGAATCTAACAGGTCTGAGATTCCATAGAATCGATTTCAGCAGTTATCGTGGTATCAATGACGGTTTTATCCAAATACTAGAAAAGATACCTTTCTTAGAGCAGGTTGGATTGGAGTACACAGGGGTAACTTCGCTGAAGCCCCTATACAGGTCGAAGATGCTAACTCACTTGGAAGTGGGCAATACCAATGTTCCTGCTTCTGAAATTTTGAAGGTGGAGCGACTGAAGGACTTGCAAGTAATTTCTTTTGGACCCATGCCTAACGCCTATCGTGTGCTTGATCGGTTGGAATCACCAGCGAACATCACTACCGTTGTCTACAAAGGAATAAGAGATCTTCAAGATTCGAAGGGATTCGGGCTGACTTCACGCGACATTACGTCGTTGGGAAAGCTAACGCAATTGAGACATCTGACTGTTGATGCTTCTCCTGAGTTTAACGATGAGAATTTGGAAAAACTTGTAACACTTCAAAGTTTAAACAGCTTGAGAGTTATTGATTGTGGGTTGACTCCGAAGTGCATACCGACTCTAGCCAAGTTCAAGAAGTTGCGTCGCCTGAACTTCACTGCTAAAGGGTGGCCTGAATCCGACCTGGCTATTCTGAGACGTAAGTACCAATTTGAGCAGAGGAAGACGCACGAAGATGAGCGCTCCGACCAAAACTCAGGCGTCGACGCACTGACGAAATATTTGGATCGCGATTGAGTTTGCTAATTTCTAGTATTGCCTCCTGTTGGCAAGCTGTCTGGCGCTCCCCTCTTGCCAACAAGGCTTAATGGCTCTAATTCAGCAGTAAACCTTTCTGATGTGTTCTAATTTGGGACGAGGCGCGGCTCTGCCGGTCTCAGCCAGCAATGGCAGTAATCTCGAAGCACAGGCACCCATACGTCGCGCATGAAGCTTGAAGACAGAAAGTACAAATGGTGTCATCGCTGCAGTGGATGCATTGATGAAGCTGCGATTTATTGTCGCTTTTGTAGAAACGATCTCTTGCTGGGCGAACAGCGAAAAGATCCATTTTTCGGTCCTGAGTCTAAATTTGATGCAGCACGCCGTTGGGTGCCGAAATTAAACTCTCTGATTGAGATGCTTCCGGATTCTAACTTCAAAAAGCATCTGTTAGACGGCTTGCACATGCGTGGGCGTATGCCGACGATGGCAATGTATGAGCGTGATGAAGAGTCCGAGCGTCAGTTTAACGAGTCGAATGTCGGTTTGGAGCGACCTCCGATGGAACAGGAGAAATCCATCATCCGCGAAGTCTTCTTGCATTTGAAGGATGCGGGCATTCACATCGAGCAAATGTTGGAAACTCCAAAACTGCGCGTGTTGAAGCTCACCAAAGAAACTGTGAACGATGCTTACGAGACGCGTATAAAACGTCAAGCAGAAGGAAAAGAGTGTAAGTTCTGCCGCGAAAAGAGCGCAGTGGATGCGACGACATGTGAATTTTGCAAATCCAATTTTATAGATCCGCCGAAGCGTGAAGCGCGCAGATTTAGAAAGAATTCGATTGGATTTTTTCCACTCGACAAAGTATTGCTGAAAGATGTTTTGCTGCACATAGCGGTCAGTCGTGCCCTCACAGGTGGTGCTTGGCGCGCCGAGCTTGCAGATGTTCTTTCCAGGCATGACATTTGCAACGCTGATGTTGAAGAAGGGCTGAAACAGCGGCAATTCCTTATGGAAGAGGACATGACGATCGAGCTGCCTATGTCCGAGTGGCAACGTAGTTTGATGTTTGAAGGTTTGGATGACGGCATGGATGGTTACCATGCAATTCACAACATCATTGAATTGGGTCAGACTTGTTTGCAAGAAGAGTTTCACGAAGAAGCAGAGATGGTTCTTAATTTTGCCATGGCTGTTGCTGACACTCATCCATTAGGTACCGTCGCTGGTTTGGACGCCATGCGCGAGCCTCTGAAAACGTCTGGATGGATGGCGCTTTCGCAATTGTATGAAACAACCGGTCGCTACGCGGAAGCTGAAGAAGCTCATGCAAAGATGTTTCAGGTCGGACCGGCAATGGCAATACCCGGCCTGGACGAGATTATGAAAGCAACCATGGAATTGCTTAGTCCTCAGCGTTCAATCAGACAAGCTGACCTTTGCTTTAAGCAGAATAAATTCGATGAAGCGATCGACATGTATAAGAAAGCGTTGACGGCGCTCGACAAACAGGAGAATAAGCCCTTCATAGGCTTCTCTAAGATGTCTGGGCTTTTGCAAGGCGAGCCGCCTTCTTCTATGACGACGCCAGCGCCAGAAGATTATGATGTCGCTCCTAAAGGGCTGGAGCAGGCTAAGTTGAGCGAAGTGAGCGACCTGGTTCTGGTTTCGACAGCACATCGTGTTGGTGTAATGAAGAAGCTCGCGGAAGTCTACATGGCAAAAAAGGACTACGCGACTGCTGTGTATGTTCTCGACGATGCAATTGATCTCGCCGAGCAGCTAAACGAGCCTTACCAGGCGCTTGTTGCTGACGTCTGTGATTGCTATGGTCGCCTTTATATGATGCAGAAGAAGTATCCTGAAGCAGAGCAGCAGTTTCGTCGCGCCGTTGAGTTCTATACTTCGGTAAGAGATCCGATGGATCCGGACGAGTTTGAAATGGTGGTCAATAAAGCATTTAACTGTCTTGCCGATTCCTTGGAAGCTCAGGGCAAATTAGAAGAGTCAAAGAATTACAGGAAATAAGCGACCGGGTTTTGTTTCGGTCGGCGCAGTTTGGTGGTTTGTGGACCGAGTCCAAACTGGCGGTTGACACCGGTGGATATTTCGATTATATTGGAAATATGAAAACGACCCAGGCGGTTGGCGCCCTTTCGGCGCTTGCCCAAGAGACACGTTTGCAGATCTTTCGATTGCTTGTCAGAAGAGGGCAAGCAGGGATGGCGGCCGGTGATTTGAGTTCGCATTTTGAGATTCCACCTGCCACCATGTCTTTTCATTTGAAAGAGTTGACTAACGCCGGGTTAATCGCATCCAGGCGTGAAAGTCGATCAATTATTTATTCGGCCAACTATGAGCAGATGCAAGAGCTAATTAGTTACTTGCTGGAAAACTGCTGTGTTGATAATGGAGGCAAATGCTGATGAAACGATTCCATGTACATGTAGCTGTGCAAGATATTGAGCAGTCGATCAAATTTTATTCTACGTTTTTCAATACCGAGCCGGCGGTCATTAAGGATGACTACGCGAAGTGGATGTTGGATGATCCGCGAATCAATTTCGCGATCTCCAATCGAGGAAGAGAGCCGGGGCTCGATCACTTAGGGATTCAAGTCGAAGACGAAGCTTCGCTCAAGGAAATCTCAACCCGGCTGAAGAATGCTCAAGAACCGATCTTGGAACAAGAAGAAACAACTTGTTGCTATGCAAAATCGGACAAGACCTGGGTCCACGATCCGCAAGGCATTGCCTGGGAAAGTTTCTTCACCATTGGCTCCGCAACTACTTACGGTGAAGATGCTGAGTTTGGCAAACCAGCCAACTCAAATTCGGCTTGCTGCGCACCAGCTAGTGATGTGGTTCCGATCAGTTTCAGTTCTTCAAAAAAGGACTGCGGTGCATGAAGGTAATTTTTGCTTGCGTTCACAATGCGGGCCGCTCTCAGATGGCTGCGGCATTTTATAACAAGTTTGCATCCAGCTCTCACGCAATTTCCGCCCGAACGGAACCGGCGGAGCGAGTCCACGATTGTGTTGTGGAAGCGATGAATGAAGTAGGAATTGACTTGTCTTCTTCCAAGCCACAGAAATTGAATGAAGCGCTTGCTCGTGATGCAGATCTTTTGATCACAATGGGATGTGGTGATTCATGTCCAGTTGTTCCAGGATTGAAACGCGATGATTGGGCACTTGCGGATCCTAAGGGAAAATCGATATCAGAAGTGCGTTTGATTCGCGATGATATTCGGGAGCGTGTGGTTAGATTGCTTCAAGAGTCAAATGACTATTCTTCCGCAGCAGCTCAACGACAAAAGGTCTAAAATGTGTAATTCGTTTCGCGCACCACTTCCGCAAGAAGACGAAGAATTTCTGCAAATGTTTGAGCAATGCTCACTCAGTGGCAAGTGTTGGACACATGTCGCACACGTGCGCATGGCATGGTTGCAGATGCAGAGAAGCGCCTCATACGATGAGGCGCTCGATCGCATACGTAAAGGAATCATGGCTTTCAATGCGTCTGTTCAGAGTGTTGGGTATCACGAAACCATTACCGTCGCTTTTGCTCGCCTTATTTTTCACAGGCGGGAAACCCAACCTGCGGAATGCTGGCAAAAGTTCCTTGAGTTGCACGAAGATTTAATTTCCAAGGAAACTCCCATTCTTCACTCTTACTATAGTCCGGAACTCTTGGCGACACCGGAAGCCCGTGCTTGTTTCGTAGAGCCGGATCGCAAGCCTCTTCCAGAGGTTGCTGCTGTTGTTGCTGAAATGTAGTTTGCTTAGATTGAACAACAACTTTCGCACTTAATTTGTACTCATTAGAACAAAATTTTGTGGAACTTATTTGAGACTCTCCGGTCTTGAAGGGCGTTATGCAGATTGCTACCGGAGCCTCTAAGAAAGGTTAGAGCGAGTTTCAGGAATTTTCTATGAGCCACATTTTGATTGCTGACTTAAACAAGGGCGCAACTCGTCTAACAAATATTTTGGAGTCTGATCACACTTTGGCATATGTGCACACTGTGAACGAGGCAAAGCGCTTCGCGAGGCAGGTGAAGTTTGATCTTGTAATCATTGGGCTTCTCTTTGATGAGTCCAGAATGTACGAGCTCATCAATGAATTTAAGTTGATCCCTTCCCTTAGCGAGACACCGGTTATGGGATTTTCAGATCAAGCAACTGCGAGTTCCATCACTTCTCGAAATTCTATCGAAGGGAGTGCCCATGCCTTGGGTGTCTGCGATTACGTCGATACGCGGCGATTGTCTGACCGTGAGATTTTAGACCGTATCAACTCATGCCTTACTGGCAAACTCGGAGTCGGCCGTAAGATAACTCGACAAGAAGCAACACCGACTCAAAAGCGTGAACAGCAGGAAAGAGCGCGCTAAGAGTCGGCTGGCAGCTTGAACCAGAATGTACTGCCTTTGCCTTCTTCAGAGTTTACACCAATGGTTCCGCCGTGGGCTTCTACGATTGCTTTGCTGATAGCTAACCCAAGTCCGGTGCCTTTTTTAACTGTGGCATCAGTGTCTGAAACTTGCTTGAATCTCTCGAAAATTGTCTTTTGCAAATCTGCAGGTATGCCTGGTCCTTCGTCTTTGATGTCAATCTCAACGAAGCCATTTTCTTTCTTTGCGGTTAAATCAATGGTGCCTTTTTCCGGCGAGAACTTAATTGCATTGTGCAAAAGGTTAATCACAACTTGGACGAGCCGCTCCGAGTCGCCCCGTATCTGTAAGTCTTCCTTCGGTGCATTGATCGTTACTTTCTTCACTTCTCTATGTGAATTGACCGCTTCGAGCGACGGCTCAACAATTGCATTCAGGCTCGTGTCACCAACTGCGATTTTGAGGTGGCCGGCTTCCCACCGGTCGATGTCCAGCAAATCTCTAATCATGTTTACTAGTCGATCTACACTCTTGTTCAGCAATCCAAGTTTCTGAGTTCCGGCGTCGCTAAGTTGGCCGTAGACGCCACGTCCGAGCAAATCGAGATAGCTTTGAACAGACGTTAGCGGTGTTCGCAAGTCGTGGCTCACCATCTGCACGAATTGAGCTTTCATCAGTTCTATTTCATGCCTGTCTGTAATGTCGAGAATTAAGCCGATTAGTCGTTTGCCATCCAGCGTTTCGATTTCTCTGAAGGAAATCTCTACTGGTACTTCAGTCCCATCCGGTCTTTCAGCTAAACATTCGTGGGCTCTACCCAGGGCATTCTCGGTTATGTATGCGAGATTGACTTTGCGAGCGCGTGAATCGGTGAGGATGCTATCTATTGTTTTTCCTTCGATGTCCGCAAGCTTATAACCAAAAACCTCTTCAAATGTACGATTTGACAGAACGACTTTCCCGTCTAGATCAACCATCATCAATCCTACGGGCAAACTTTCGAGAATTTGACGCAGCCGCGTTTCAGCTTCTTTGATTACTTGTTCTGCAGCTTTTCTTTCAGTGATGTCGTGAGCAACACAGAAGAAAGAATCATCCGGGTCGGACCATTGAACAGACCACAAAATGTTGATGTCAGACCCGTCGGCGCGAGTGATGCGGCTTTCGAATTCACTCGACTTATTGCCTTCTCTTATATCTTTAAGAGCATTGACCGTTGCTTCTGCGTCGGATTTTAAAACGATTTCCAGGCAATTTTTTCCGACCAGCTCTGCGGGCTCGAATCCGAACATAGGCTTCGCCGCCGGGCTGAGCTTTGTGAAGTTGCCATCTCTATCTAATGAAAAGATGACGTCGGCTGCGTTTTCAACGAATGCGCGCTCTTTTCTTGCTGCCGCATTGAGCGCATTCGCCATTTCCTTGAACACTCTATCCAGGTGCGACAATTCGTCATTGCCCGAGAGTGGCGGATTTAGAGGTTGCCCGCGTCCGAGTCGCACTGAGTTGTCCATCAAAATCGCAAGACGACTCGTAACCTCCTTATTAAAGTTAACTACTAGAAGAAAGGAGACGACTATTGTCACTCCGACCAATGAATAGAGAAGCATCTTTGTCTTCTCGCGCAATTCGGATTGCGTCTGCGGGCTGGTCTTTTCGATTTCGCGCTCGACGGACAAGATGGCCTCGAGTTCTGTAATCAAATCACGCAATATCAATTTCAGTGCCGGGAGTTCCGAAGCCAGAGCCAGGTCACCACCCTGCTTGAACATGCGCTTGACCTGTTTCAGTTTTTCCGCACTGCAACCTGCCTTGCGCTGCAATTCCCTCAAGTGATTCATTTCCTGAGGATTGTCTTTAAGTAGCCTTTCCAACGGCGGAACTTCCCGCTCGAAACCTTCGCGCAGGGAATAAGTCGCTTCCATTTTGCGACCAGTGCCGATTAGCCCCTCTGCGGTAACACCGGCTATATAACCTATGATCAACCGGTGTATTTGATTGACATGGTGAATGATTTCGCGCGCGCGGACTTCCTTTTCCCGCTCCCTTTCAGTCTCATCGAGGAGTTTTCCCAGCATGGAGACGAATGTGAGCTGCACGCAGAGCGGCACGGCCACAAGAAAGAACACCTTTTGGGAAAGTTTTAGACCCGGCTGCATGGTCGGTCCGCCCAGCTACGCCTCCTCACTATATATAGCTTACCCAATTTGTGCGCCTGCCCAGGCTCGGAAAGGTTGCCAGGTGGATTATTTCGAGATTGTCACGTGAGTGTCATTTTTGAACCGTAGTCTTCCATGCAACCCTCAGATGAGCCGCTGGACCACTTTCGGCACCCAGCATTCCCACTTCAACACTTACTACCGATCTCCATAGCCCTTAGCCCGATGCACTAAATACCGCATCAGCTGAGTGCGTTTTCACCCTAGGAGGAACACCATGACACGTCAGGTGGAAAACTTTAACGCGTGCCCAGAACGTCAGCCGCAAACCGTTGATAATTTGTGCAAAGACGTCTACACACCGGAAAACAGAAATCAATTTTGCGGGACCAAAAAGCCTGAAGTTAATTGCAATTCTGATGATGACTTCAACAGTTATTTCTCCGATAACTTGAGCCAGAACATTTATGACGGTGGCTGTGCGCAGCCTGACAGTAACAAATACTTGAAGAATATAGATAAGGGACAAAAGTACCTCGACAAAGCCAGCAACGATCTCGAACAAGCTCTATGTGCACTGGACAACGGAAACAGCCGCGATGCACAAAGGCAGATAGAAGAAGCCCTCAAGCGCAGCGGAAAGGCCGTCAACCAGTTTGATAAGGCAACTGATAGACATCAGGGTGGTGGCGCCAATGGTGCTTACGGTGAAGATGGTCTCAAAGACGGTTCTCGCGAGATTGGCGGTTCCCGCGAAGAGATGAATAAAGCTCTCGATCTGCTCAAGTGCGGCAAGACCGGCGAAGCCTACGAGTCCATTCGTGAAGCCTTGAAAGGTCTTAAATCCGGTGGCGAAGAAGTGCAGGCCGGCGAAGACAGCTTGAGAGGTACAAAACCAGTCAGTACTGCACGTGGTCGTGAAGCCGCTTCCGACAGAGAATTCAAAGAAGGATCGAAGCAGTTTGACCGCGCCGGTGATGCACTCGAAGATGCACTCAATTCGCTTGATCACGGACACAGCAGCAGCGCATTGCGCGACCTCGAACGCAGCCAGCGCAATTTGGATCTCGGACAGAACAACTACAAAGACGGCCTGAGACTGAATCAACTCGGCGACGAATCCGGTATCAAGAGAGGTCTGGAAACATCTAAGACAGTCGATCAATCAATTGACGCAGCAATGGATCTGCTGAAGGCCGGATGCACCAGAGAAGCTAAGCAGATGATTCAAGAAGCGATGAATCGTCTCGAAAAGAGTTCCGATCAACTCGCCGCCGGCGTCGAGAAGCAAGATGATCTCGACTTCCGTCCAGGCGACCGCGTTTCTGATCGCAACCGCGGGCGCGATATTGATTTCCCTCGTGACTGGCAGCCGACCAACCCGAACTGGCGCGACAGAATCAACCTTGGTAACGGGGACAGAATTGGCTTGTTCCCCGGTGAGTTCGGAATTACTAACATCTTGGATAGAACCAGCGACAACAGAGGAATCAACTGGCAAGACTACGATCAAGATCGCCGCGATCCCATGGGCAATTTCAATCCGCTCGATCCTGCCGGATTGTTCGGTGACAACTTTAACCCATTAGATCCAGCTGGTCTTTTCGACAACCGTGATGGTGGCTTCAATCCACTTGATCCGATCGGCTTGTTCGATCAGGGAGGGAAGAACGGTGGCTTCAATCCACTAGATCCGATCGGCTTGTTCGACAAAGGTGGTAAGAACGGCGGTTTCAACCCGCTTGATCCAATCGGCTTGTTCGACCAGGGAGGTAAGAACGGTGGCTTCAACCCGTTGGATCCCGCTGGACTTCTCGGTGGCAAGGATGGCGGATTCAACACGCTCGATCCCATCGGTCTGTTCGATAAGGGCGGCAAAGATGGTGGTTTCAATCCGTTGGATCCCGCCGGTCTCTTGTCCAGCAACGACGGTGGAAAAGATAGCCCGCTCGATATTCTGAACCCAATCAAGGCAACCAAGAAAATCTTTGGAGGTCTCTTCGGTTAATCGAAAAGCTTACTACTAGGATCGGTTTTATGCGAGACGGAGAGAGCGCCCAGGCGCTCTCTTAGTCTTTGCAGTGAATATCGAAAATCCAACTCGTACATAATCGAGCGAGAGTACGCTTGCCGTATGTGTTTACAGCAATCCTCTGGCTGCTTTTGCTGAGCTTGCCCGTGTGTAAAGTTACATACTTTTGTGTCTAGTGAGTTCACTTGATGGAACTACCCGTGGAGCCATTCGTCGCACTGAAAAAACTATGAAATTGCGGATGTTAGGGAGGTAAATTATGCCCACCGCACTAAAACCCAGCCTCAGATTTTTCTCTCGTCCGTCCGAGCACAGGACAGCTTTTTCTCCTATGACGATGGGCATTGCCATTGCGTGGACGCTGTTTGCTATCTACTTTGTCGTAGCTGCAGGTTCGCTTAGTCATGTCGCTACGATTGGCGCCATGATCTTCTTCGTGGTCTGCGCGTATGGCGTCTATATGGCTTTTCTGACTTACGACTGGACGCAAGAAAACAGCAAGCGCTTTGAAGTTTTCATCCACGGCGACCTGCTTGGTCTGTCGTCTTTCGAAGGTAATAACACCGTAGGTTCATACGAACAAATTGCCTTGGATAAAGTAGAAACGGTCGAATATTTCGAACCACGCGACTCCTCTACTCTGATGCTCAGAGCGTTGGACAAAACATTGGAAATCCCCCTGTGGGCATTCTCAGAATCGGACGAGAAACAAATAGTCAACTACATCCGCATGCGCGGCGTAGAATTCCTCGGCAATCCAGCGGACATAGCAGCGGCATAATTCGGCCCGTAGGGGCGGCGAGAACGCCGCCCGCTGTGGCGATTAATCGGTGACGAGTTTGTAGCCGACGCCGTAGATGTTTTCCAGCATCGATGGTTGACCTTCGATGTCGATCTTTTGGCGCAAACGTTTCACACAGGTGCGCACCGTTTCCGGTCCGACGTTTGATTCAGATTTCCAAACGCGATCGAGCAAGTTTTGTGCACTAAATACTTGATTCGGATGGCGCATCAAATGTTCGAGGAGAGCGAATTCTTTCGGGTGCAAGGTAATTTCCTTGCCATCGCGGGTCAATTTGTGAGCCGATGGGTCGAGGACTAATCCGCCCACTTCCAAAATATTGCTAGGGGCGGTCGAGCCGGAGCGGCGAAGTAGCGCACGTACCCGTGCTGAGAGCTCTTTCAGGTGGAAAGGTTTGGTCAAATAGTCGTCGGCGCCACTATCGAGCCCCTTTTCCTTTTCATCGATAGTGTCTTTGCCCGTCAGCATCAAAATGGGCGTCGTGCCGCCTCGGAAGCGGAACTCTTTGCAGAGTTCGACGCCGGTAACACCGGGCAGCCCCCAATCGAGGACGATCACGTCGTAGTGATAATTCTGGAGCAATTCCCTGGCGTCTTCGCCGTTGTAGGCGCATTCCAGTGTGTGGTATTCGCCTGACAAGCTGTCCGAAACCAAGTCAGCAAGCAGTTTGTCGTCATCAACTACGAGGATTTTTGCCATCTGACTGGGAAACGCGGACCCGCGACTAAAAGGGAATGACTTTATGTCATGAATTTAGCCCATTATGCCCTTATGTTCAATCTCTGGATGGTTTACAAGGGGGTGTTTGCTGCGAATGACTCATCTGACGCCCGTCTCGGCATATGCGGGCGCCTCTCCCAGCATCTATCCCCGTGCGTCTTACATCGCCATCAATCTGCGCGCGCTGTACCATCCGTCGCCTGACCCACCCCACCAATTATTGACCAGGAATCGGTCCGTCTTGGGATCGTAGTCATCGATTGCCATGGCGTGTCCGGGGACGATGTATCCTACGGAGCCATTCTTGAGTTGTTTGATCAAGCTTTCTTTTCTGTAGCGACCGCCAGTCCAGGTATCGTGAATCGCCATCTTTTGTCCGGTCGCCATCATGCGAACGTATTCCATCTGGTCATTGGTGGTGCCCGGATAATTGCCGCCGTTGCTCTTGTATCCAAGTGTTGCCATGGCAGCGAATTGGAATATTTGGTTCGAATACGTGCGGTGATATGTGGGTTGGTATTTGATTTGGTTGGCGCCCAGTTCGACGACTCTCTTTTGTCCGCTCTTTGTGACGCCGCGTGACGTGACACATCCAGTCGTCAATGCTTCGCGCACCCAGCGAGTCAAGTCTTGCGGGCGCCGCTGAGCAAGCGTGTCTTCGACTGAATTGAGCGCGCATGTACCGACTGGTCCCTGGTTAATGTACTTGGTCGGATTCGCCAATTCCATCAGTTCTGTTTCGACTGCCAATCGACGTTCGCCATGAGTCACGCGCTTGGCATTACCCTTGGGTTCGTCCGTGAAAATGCGAGAAAGATTTCTGTATGATTCTGCAATGTCGTCGCTCGATGCGCACTTCCATCCTTTGTTGCGGAAACGTTCTTGGCGCGCTTCGAATTTATCCATCCAACTTTCGATTGTGTTTTCGTTGCCTTTGAAAACACCGTGTCTTGCTGCGATCTTGATGAAGTCTTCGCGTGCAGTGGAAAGGTCCGCACTGCTGTATTCGCTAGGACCGACCATGAAATTGGTGACAATTTCCTGATATGCAAGATTGCCGTCGTCCATGATTTGAACGTTCTTGCGCCAGGTGGTTTTGTTAGTGCCTTCGGTGTGAGTGACGAACTTGTCTGTGTCGCCGACTCTGTCTGAGATCTGAACTATCTGGCCGCCCATCGCAGTTTGATAACGCTCTACAATTTGCGTTGCCCGAGTTGGTTTGCTTTCGTCGGTATATTTGTACTCTGTAATTGAGCCGTCTGCCTTGATGACACTTTCCAGTCGGGAAGTGGCTTTTCCGTTGACGTCTATGATCTCGTGCGTGGTGTTGGTGAAATCGGAGTGCATCGTGGAGATATGCTTGCCATCATCGGATGCAATCATCACGTTGCCGACGTTGTCGCCTTTTTGAACCACCTGTATGCGTGATGCCAGTTGTTTCAAGTCATCGTCCTGAGTGCTTCCGCTCAAGTCAATGACTGATTCTTGACCATTCATTCTGGTCGTGATTTTCTCAACAAGTGGTGCGCCGTTGGCGTCGAGTTTGACTTTGTTGTTTTCGTCTCTTTGATATTCGATGCTTTGAGAATTCTCGCCCTTTCGGACCTCGGTGACGAAACCGCCTTCAAGCTTCACGAAAGATCCATCGCGCTTTTTCAATTCGACGGGAGGTTCTGTTATTTCGCTTGCAGCGCCCCGCACTTCAGTTCTATCTAGCACGATGGGTGTTTCCGTCTTGCTGGATAAATCGACATTCCAATTGGGCCGTTGATTCTCGGGTGGAATGTACTTTTCTGATTGCTGGTCGCCGACGCCGGCTTCATACGGCTTTGCGGCTGTTGTTCTATTGCTCATGATACTCGCGGCTTGGGGCGGTTGCGCCGCTAACAGAGGGAGTGATGCCGATTTTATTGGGTGCTGCGTTTATTCCGAACTCTGCATCCGAAGACCTTTGGTGTTTCTCCAAATGGAACTTCGGAGCAGATTCGGTGGTTTGGCGAACTTTTGTTTGCCGGGCGATGCATGGCATCGCCCCTACGGTTTCCAGATTGGGCGCAGGCGATGCGCCCCTACGCTATGACTTCCGTTTTGCTTGGGCTTGTGCCTTCGCGTTATTGTTGTTGTTGATCAGATCAACGAATTTGATGATTTCGGTTTCCTTTGGCGGCGTGGGGTTGCGTTGCAATTCTGCAATCAACTTGTCGCCGTTGTCCTTCTTCACCTTTTCGAGATCTGGGGCACCACCCTGGCTACTGTCATACTTCTTCGCGGTTTCAACAAGCTGCGAGTTTCTGATCGCTGCTTCCAACGCTGCGTTGTTTTCGAACATCGCGTGGACATCACTTGTATTGGCTTCGCCATGTGCTGCTTTGTCGTAGAAGTTTGCCAGTGCTCCGGAGAATTGCTCCAGTTTTGCCGGATCGTTGCAGATGGATTCCATGTTGGTGCCGAAGTCGTTGAGGGCTTTGGCGCCTTCTGTGTCACCCTGTTTTTCGAGCGCGGCTGCGCGGTCTGCAATGTTTTTCTTGATGTCTTTGCCGTGAGTCTTCATGTACTCTTGCAGCTTCTTCATCTTCTCGGGAGACCAAGGTGGATCACCGAGTTCTGCCAGAAGTTCCGCCGGAAGCATTGCCGCCATCATCCAGTTCGAGTAGTGGTTGGCATGCATATCGCCCATAGCGGTAGACATTTCTTTCAGCGCCTGGAATCCACGTTCTTTGTATCCGGAAGTGTCAGAGCCCGGGTCAACGGTATCTTCTTCGGGACCTAATTCTTCGTCGGGATTTACGTCGGGGCTTGGGCCGCAGCCGTCACCGCCGCCGCCGCCGCCACCACCGCCGTCCGGCAATTCCGGATCATCCGGCAGCTCTTCGTCAGGATTATCTTGGTCGGCTGGTTTGTAGCGCTCACGGAATCTGTCGCGGTAATCGGCAGATACGAGGTCACCACCATTGGTGTCTTTGCCGCTATCAATGCGCGGTGTGCAGTTGGGGCACTTGTCGTGGATCATGGTGCCCAGATCGTCTAATACTTTTTCGGTTACCTTTGGATCTGCGCCCGCTTCAACTTGTACGTTGTACTGGCTGAGCGGCTTGTCTGTGTCATTGATGCCTTTGGCGATATCTACTGTTCCGTCTTTTTTGATGACGATGTCGGCAGGTTGTGAATCATTTTTAGGTTGAACATTGATGGCGGGCGATTCACCGTCTGCGATCTTCGGACGAGCGGCGTCAACAGGTTGCATACTTTCGTTGACTTGATATTTAGCGGCTTCGTTTGACTTGAATGCAGAAGGAACGTCTGCAGTATTTACTTTGACTTCAGGTGTCACCACTGCCGGTGTAGCGTCTATGGCGGCTGGTGTGGATGGTGCATCGTATCCTGCTACCGGACCGAAACTAACACTGCTCGAATCTGCGGAGAACGTAGAGGTGCTGAACGAGTCACCACTGGAGAAGCAAGATCCGCTGGAAAATGATGATGTAAAACAGGGTTCGAAAGATGCTGGGGCGAAGGACGCGGCAGGTGCAAACGATGCACCACCATCACCCACTGATCCAATACTGTCGCTCATAACTTTTAAATCTCCTTCCTTTGAGTGGAGTGGGGCTCCCCTCCTCAAGCAGCAGCTCTGCCAGGCGTTGGCAGTGCTAATTTGGAAGTTTTGCTTGATAGAGCCCGGTTACAGGATGGGGGTCCTGATCGTTGTGAGAATTACCGGGATTCGTGCTCTGAAAAATGGAGCAAGAGGGAGGGACGGGCACGCAAGGTAATTCATCGTGCCGAACATACGTTTTTTGTACGGTCGACAAATGTGTGTGTTGTTGCGCTCCTCTAAGGTATTTTTGCGACATTGCAATTTTGTGGCACGACGATGGGAGGATTCCCACCCCGCCCACTGGCTGCCAAGAAGCGGGTTTTAATCTTTCTGTTTTCTTGCACTGCCACATCGCCAACAGGCGCATGAATTCGTTCCATAGAACCATCTGTTTTGCGTGGTACATATTAGTGAGGGTATTTCCGGCCATTCAAGCCGGGCCATTTGCCTGTGAACGTACGCGGAGACTCAATTTAGGGCAATCCGATAAGGGATTCGAGTGCCGGGATGGATGCCGAGTCGACTCTAAGAAATGTTGAGCTGCCAGCTCAACCAGCCGCCAGCCGGTTCGAGGTTGGCCAGATTCTTGATGGCAAATATGAAATCTTGACCCTTTTGGGGCGCGGGGGCATGGGCTCGGTCTATCGGGCAAAGCACCTACTTTTGAACATTGAGGTGGCGCTAAAGACCCTGGATTCAGAGCTTATCGGTGATGCGACATCCTCTCGCCGGTTTCAAACTGAAGCAAAAGCAGCCTTTTCGCTTAAACACCCTAATCTTGTCAAAGTTCACGATTATGGCGTCTTGGATGATGGACACCCGTTTCTTGTAATGGATCTTGTTAAAGGTAAGACCTTGCAGGCCTTGATTAAGGAACGTGGTCAGTTAAGTGTGAGCGAGGTTTGTTCTATTTTTCCTCAAATTTGTTTTGGGCTGGCACACGCGCACGAGCAGCAAGTTGTTCACCGCGATATCAAACCGGCGAACATCATGATTGTGGATGATGTGCCCATTAATCAAGAAGGAAGCGTGAAGATCCTGGATTTTGGCATCGCAAAGATAGTCAATGCAGATCGTGGTGAAATGCAGACCCTGACGCAGACCGGCGAGATATTCGGCAGTCCATCTTACATGAGTCCGGAACAATGCACGGGCGAAGCAATCGACGCGCGCAGCGATGTTTACTCGCTGGGATGTGTGGTGTTTGAGACCTTGACGGGAACACCACCTTTTTCCGGCTCGAATGCGCTGCGAACGATGATGATGCATGTGAACGAATCTGCTCCTTCATTGAAAGAAGCAGCGCTTGGTAAGGAATTTCCTGAGGCGCTGGAGCAGATCGTTTCCAAAATGCTGGCAAAAAGAACGAGCGATCGTTATGCAGAAATGGGACTCATTGCACACGACCTTTTTGTTGCCTCCGGTCGTTCGGAAAACAATTTGAAGGAATTCAAACCGGAAGTTCCTGCTGGTGTCAGAAAGAAGAAAGCCTCTTTCAAGAACTATCTCATCACGCTTAGTTATTCGCAGCTGGCGTTGACCTTGGGCGGAACCGTTCTGATTTCAGCGCTATGTACATTAGAGCTAGATCGTTACAGGGGCAATAGCAATTCTCTTTCACTGAAACAATCCGCTCAAAACAAGATTGTTTCGCCCGACAGTGCTCCCAGGGTTGATGTTTCTCACGTGGAGGATGTTTCCGCTTTCAAAAGAAAATCAGAAGAGGCTAAGGAGGCGTTTGGTCGCGTTTCCCAAATAAAGGCTGTTCCCAATCAGTTTCACAATCGAGAGACCATTTTGTTTCCGGAAATTGCAATGGGCAACTTGCGTTTTTCCGATGGCGGTGTTCTAAAGGACAGACCTGCACAAGGAGAGATCGATCTTCCATGTGGTGGCGCAGGACTGAATATTGTCATAGACGAATGTCCGCAAATGCTGGGCAATGGCAGCGTGATGGCAAAGATTGATCCATTATTTTTACGGTCATTATCGTACGGTGGACCTGATATCGAGAATTCTGAAATAGCTCAAAATGCAGAACTTCTCAGGATGAATGACAAGTTTTTCGATGAAATGATTTCCACAGCGGCTACGTGGCCAAAGTTGGAGAGGTTATTCATTTGGAGTCAAAAACTTACAACACGCAATTTGGATGAAATAGACAAGATGCAAGCCTTAGTCAGGCTAGACATCAATAATTGCTCGATGCCTCCGAACGCTTGGACTCGGCGTGTGATTCTCAACCGAATCTCAATTTTGTTCGTGCGAGGCGCGGACTCCATTGTTCTTCTTGAATCTGCCGCCAAATCGAAATCAATTCAAAAACTCGGCGTAGATTGTGAAATTACACCAGCGGACATGAAAAAATGGCAATCCTGTAAGCAATTGAAGGAGATATTTTTCGGTCAACAAATGAAAAGCGATGAGGTGATTAGGACGGTATCAAAATTCGAACAGCTTCGAGTTCTCCAGGTACAGAAGAGTAATATCAGCGAGCCGATGTTCGAGGAGGTTTCGAAAACCTGGAAGGCTCCTTTACCTCCTTCTGCCTCCGACCGCGAAACGATTACATGGGTGCGCAAGTAGTTTTATGGAGCAAGAACCCACGCAGCCGAATCTAGAAAAAGCAGCCGCTGGAGACAACAGCCCATTTGAAGTCGGCAAAGTCCTTGATGGGAAGTATGAAGTTGTGTCTCTCCTCGGCAAGGGTGGAATGGGCGCCGTATATCGCGTGCGGCATAAACTTTTGAATATAGAACTTGCACTTAAAACACTCGACACGCAAAGACTGAGTGATGCTAGCTCTTCTCGCAGATTTCAGACCGAAGCCAAAGCAGCATTTTCTTTGAAGCATGCCAATCTCGTAAAGGTGCATGACTTCGGCGTTCTAGAAGATGGACATCCATTTTTGGTAATGGATTTGGTGCAAGGAAAAACGCTGCAAGAATTGATCAAAGCGCGCGGACAACTGTCGCTGGAGGAGATCGAACCAATCTTCACTCAATTGTGTTTTGGTCTGTCGCATGCACACCATCAACAAGTAGTGCATCGTGATATAAAGCCCGCAAACATCATGATTGTCGACGGTATGAATCTTAAGGATGAAGGTAGCGTCAAAGTATTGGATTTCGGTATCGCAAAAATCGTAAACGAAGATCGAAGTGAGCTTGACGCTCTTACTCAAACAGGCGAGATATTTGGAAGTCCTTTTTACATGAGCCCAGAACAATGCGCCGGCGAAGCGATCGATCAGCGCAGCGACATCTATTCTCTTGGTTGTGTTTTGTTTGAAGCGATAACAGGAACGCCTCCGCTTGTTGGTAGCAACCCCCTGCGAACAATGATGCTTCACGTCAACGAGAAGGCGCCAAGTCTGAAGGAAGCTGCGCTTGGCTCGCATTTTCCCCCGGCAATTGAAAGAGTCGTTTCGAGAATGTTGGCGAAATCTCCCTCTGAGCGATATGGCGATCTGGGTGTTGTGGCGCTTGAACTAAACAAAGCCTGTACCAATCTTTCCACTGATTCTAATCAACCCTCGAAGGATTCAAGCGATGACGCCTCAGTTAGAAAGAGAACTGTTTCCTTTTCAATTTTGCAGCTAACTGCAATAGTGGCGTCTGTTGCACTGGTCACAATTTTTTCTACTCTCTTTATTTCTCACTTTCTAATTGATAGCGCCAACGCAGCTGCTGAGCGACACAAAGAGCAGTTCAAGATTGAGCGGATCTCGGACACACGTATAAGAGAGACCGGTGATCAAAAGAAGCTGGAAGAGATTGAGCAGTATCGTAAGTCGTTCGAGAAAGTATCGCGAATATCTGCGGTACCATACACTGAAAATGGCGTTGCAAAAAGACTGGTGGTGTTTCCTACCATGAGGTGCGGCTCTACCAGGCATGGTGTGTCCGACGTAGAAGGCGTACGCTCAATTGATAAGCAAATAGCGATTGGAAATCGAATATTCCCTGCGACCGGACCGCTTATGTTTAACGTGAACGAAGAACTTGATTCGAATGCGCTTGCCAATCCTTCAATTTACGACAAAATTGATCCTACGCTTTTCTCCGGGATTGACTACGAGGGACTTGTGTTTGTAAGTCAAGGAAGAGTAGATGGCGATACGTCGGCGCCTGGTGTCTTGCACTTGTTCAGTACTTTGGCAAAGTGGAAGAATCTCGAGCTTATCAATTTTCGCGATGTCGAATTGAAAAACGATGTAGTTCGTATTCTGAATAGATTTCCAAAACTCAATTGCTTAGTTCTTCATACGCCCGGATATGATGGCAAATTTATTGCTCAGCAGCCGTTCTTTAAGAAGATTGACCGCTTGATTGTCATTCACGGCGACGTCAGTCCTCTGCTGACTGCGCTTTCGCGCACACATACCATCAGAAAGTTATCGATCGGCAATCACGCCTATTACTCAGCTCAAGCTGCTGCATCACTCCGCAATTGTACTTTGATTGAAAACTTGCACCTCAATCAAAGTAAGTACGAGGACGACGTCGTCCGCGCTTTCTCAGAGTTGACCAATGTTTATCGTCTCAGTTTCAATGTGAATACGCTTTCTCCCAAGCAAAAGGAGATGTTCAAGAAGAACTGGATTTTGTTGGGGCCTTCAGCGCATTCCGGCTATCAGATCACCGATATTTACGCGGCACGAAATAAGCCGCACTAGCTTTCCCTGTCGCGAGCAAGTTTTGCATCAACAAGCTCTTTCAGCGCGATTACAACGTCGTCAAATTCAAGCGGCTTGAAGTTCTTTCCGCCGAGAATTTCTTGCCAAATCAGCCACGCAACAAAGCTGCCGCAGCATATGTGTGCTGTTGCTAGAGGATTGTTCAATTTCAATTCTTGGTGCTTTGCGAAATATCCGCTCGCAAGTTCCATGCCTTTGAGGATGACCGTCTTCACGTACAAAGTTGCGAGCTCTGGAAATCGTTCTGATTCACCAATTACGACACGCAATAGCGCGCGATACTCCTCAGACTGAGAGAGCATTCTGAATTTCTGCGTCAGCAAATTGACGAATTCGTCTGGTGGCAAGCTGTGCAAAAGTTGCTCGAATTCAGGCGTGTCTGCCTCCATTCTTTTGAATGTCACCTCTTCGATGATCGCTGCGAAGAGTTCTTCTTTATCTTTGAAGTGGCTGTAAATCGTTGCCTTGATCACGTCCGCTTCTGCTGCGACACGATTCATGCTTGTGCCGGCATAACCGTTTTCCAGAAAAACCTTGATTGCCGCCTGAACAATTTGGTCTTTCTTGCTGCGAGTCCGTCCGCCGCTCATGACGGCTGGCGCTTTTGAATCTTCTGACTCGCGATTGTTTGGCACTTTCAAAGCCCCGTGTGCTTTCGGTTTGTCGACTTTGCTGCTTCTAGTAGGCATTTCTTTTGTGTCGGTGTAGAGATATTTGACCGCATCCCTTATATATGGATATATGGTCTGATCTGGTCGAAACTTTGCTGTCTGGCGCCGGTCATTACCCTGGGAGCCCCTTTGTCAAGATCCCTCAAAGTCATGTCCTCCAATGGATTTCGGGGAATAGTGGGATTTAACTAGGAATTATCCATACCGGTTGGTATACTATCATCAGAAGCACCCAGTTGGCAACCCTCCAAAATGTTGAAAACCCGAAACCAATCAACAGCTGACCCCAGCCAAAGCGCCCCGCCCCGGGAGCCTAAAGCTGGTCAGGTGCCAAAACGTGTGCTTCTCGCGTTTATTGCCGCTGCCATTGCCGGCGGCGTGTATTTCTACTTCAACAAGCCGGCTCAAGGTCCTGCCGATTCGCTGCACGTCAGCGGACGTATAGAAGGATACGAGACAAACATCGGTCCCAAAATTGGTGGACGCGTCGATTATGTCGCGAAGCGTGAAGGTGAATTGGTCACTCGCGGAGAGCTTTTGGTAAAACTTTCCGATGATGATGTTCAAGCGCAGTTACGCGGAGCCGAGGCACGCGTTTTAAGCGCGCAAGAAAAGGCGAGTGAAGCACATTATCAACTCTCTGTTGTCGACAATCAAATCGCCGAGGCGAAGGTGCGTGTTGCGCAATCCAAAGAGGATACGACAGCCCAGGTCGATCAAGCAGAGGCTAATTTAGCCACTACAGAAGCGAAGGTCGCGGAAGCTGAAGCTTTGCTTTCTCAAGCTAAGTCCGAATTGGAGATGGCTACGCTGCGTCATGAGCGCTTTTCTTCCCTTGTTCAAGATAAAGCAGTGACTTTGGATGAAGCAGATCAAGCCCGCACGGGCAAAGACAATGCCATCGCCTTGGTGGGGTCTCGCAAAGCCAATCTTGAAGCCGCGCGCAAACAGTTGAGTGTAGCAAAAGCAGGACTGGAAATGGCTAAGACGTCCCGACTCAATCCACAGATGCGCAATGCGCAATTAGCCGTTTTGCAACAGCAACGCATTCAAGCTCAATTCAAAGAGAAGAGTTCAGAGCATGAAGTCAAAAATGCAAAGGCCGAAGTAGAGCAAATCAAAGCGAATATCGCTTACTTAAACGTTAACAGCCCCATAGATGGTGTCGTTACTGCGCGCGCTGTCGAACCTGGAGCCGTAGTGGTGCCCGGTCAGAATCTGCTTTCGCTCATTGATCTCAACAGGGTTTATCTGCGTGGATTCGTACCTGAGGGAAGTATTGGCAAGATTCGGATCGGACAAACTGCGAGCGTCTATCTCGATAGCCAACCGAAAACACCTTTAGAAGGTGAAGTAATTCAAATTGATCCGGAAGGTTCATTTACTCCTGAAAACATTTACTTTAAGGAAGACCGCGTCAAGCAAGTATTTGGTATCAAGATTCTGCTCAAGCATCCGGAGCGTTTTGCAAAACCAGGCATGCCCGCAGATGCAGATATCTCGCTTGCGAAGTGAGATATCGTGAATGCCGCGCCGCTGGTTACCGTCAAAGATTTAGTTAAAAGCTACGGGCAGACTCAAGCCGTAAAAGGTCTCAACTTTTCCATTCATCGCGGAGAACTGTTCGGGTTGATAGGACCTGATGGTGCTGGGAAAACAACAACGTTTCACATACTTGGCGGCATCATGAATGCCACCTCCGGTGAAGTACTTGCGCTGGGGAAGAAACCTCGCGATGTGCGCCTGGAAATTGGATATTTGACTCAGCAGTTTTCCTTGTATCAAGATTTGAGTATTGAAGAAAACCTTCGGTACGTTGCTGGAATTCGCGAAGTTCCGCCGGAAGAATTTGAAGAGCGCTCCACAAAATACCTTAGAGCAATGGATTTGCTTCGATTCCGAGACCGGCTTGCAGGGAAGCTTTCCGGTGGGATGAAACAGAAACTGGCGCTTTGTTGCGCGCTGATGGCAAGTCCGAAAATTCTCTTGCTTGACGAGCCTACTACGGGCGTAGATCCAGTTTCCCGCCGCGAGTTTTGGGATCTGCTCGCAACTGTCGTCGGCGATGGTGTTTCTGTTGCAGTGGCAACTCCTTATCTTGATGAAGCGGAACGCTGCAATCGTCTCATTCTCATGCATGAAGGCGAGATTCAAGAGATGGGTTCTGTTCCAGAACTGAAGGCGGGACTGCATATGAAACGCCTGGAAGTGCGAGGCGGCCGGCTGGAAACACTGGAGGCTCGTCTTTGGTCCATGCCCGGAGCTGCAGAAAAAATAAAGGATATTCAGGCTTTTGGTGATCGCTTGGATGTTCTCACCGCGCAGCCGGAGGAAGCCGAGGCCCTTATCAATGCTGTCGTCGGCAACCAAATAGACCGGGGACCCGATACGCAGTCACAACCTGATTCTCGTCCTGAATCTGTAAGCATTGAGGTGCAGGAGCCGACGCTCGAAAATGTTTTTGTGAATCGTCTCAAAGGGAAGGTCCATGTTGACACTGAGACTCGTTACCCCTTGGTCGAAAAACCTGAAAAATCCGCAGATGAAGAAGCTATCGCGGCACGAAACATCTTCAAAATCTTTGGTGATTTCAAGGCTGTTAACAATGTCAGTCTTTCTGTCAAATACGGAGAGATTTATGGACTACTCGGTGCAAATGGTGCAGGAAAAACAACCACCATCAAAATGCTCTGCGGTCTGATAAAACCGACAAAGGGAGATATGGTTCTCTGTGGCGCCAAGAGCAACCTGCGCAGCCCGGCTCTCCGAGAGCGCCTTGGATATATGAGCCAGAAGTTTACGCTTTACGACGATTTGACTATTTTGGAGAATCTCGAATTTTACTGCGGTGTCTATCAGGTAAAAGATCGACTTAAAGATGAGCGAATCAATTGGGTTCTTTCGAATTCCGGATTGAAAGGGCAAGAAGGTATGTTAACGGGTCGCCTTCCCGGCGGTTGGAAGCAAAGGCTCGCATTCGGTGCGGCTGTGATGCACCAGCCAGAAGTGCTTTTTCTCGATGAACCGACATCCGGCGTCGATCCGCTTGCTCGTCGAGAGATGTGGCGCATGATCAGGGAGTTTGCTACTGATGGCACCGCAGTGCTCGTTACCACCCACTTTCTGGAAGAAGCCGAACATTGCAGTCAACTTGGCTTCATGGTGGCAGGAGAATTAGTTGCTGAAGGTTCTCCCAGTGGCATCAAAGAGAGTCAGCCTGGGCAATTACTGGAAATGCGTTTTTCCAATATGCAAGCTGCTTACGAACTGTTGCGCACCACGCTCGACTCCTGGCGCGTAACTGTTTTTGCAGATTCTTTGCATATCGTCGTCGATGATCCCGAACTGGAATTGTCGAAAATTATCAATGTCGCTAAAGGCGCTGGTATAGACGTGATTGAGGCGAGACCATTGCCTTTTAGTCTAGAAGATTCTTTCATCTCAATCGTAAAACGCGCCTCCAACGGAAACGGCACCAAGGTGAACGCAGCATGAAAAGAGTTTGGGCACAGTGTATGAAGGAGCTTGCGCAATTCAGACGCGACCGTCTTACGCTTGCACTGGCGTTTTTCTTGCCGCTGGTGGCGCTTCTTTTGTACGGCTATGCCACCAGATTGGAAGCGAAGGATATACCTATCGCTGTTCAAAACTTCGACAACAGCGCTCTTAGCCGTGACTACCTGGATACTTTGTTTAACAACGGTCAGTTGAAAATCGTGCCATGGACCCATGGCGACGCCATGAAACAGCTCGATTTAGGAAAAGCCAAGGCAACGGTCATTATCCCTCCCGAATTCTCGCGAAAGATTCGCCAGAACATCGCTGCCGACATTCAGGTCCTTGTCGATGGAACTGACGTAAACAATGCACGTGTTGTGAAAAACAGCATTCTTGCGACGACGCAGTACTTCGTGCGTTCTCATCATCTGGGTTCGCCCAATGATAGAACTTTGTTGAATACCGAAGTGCGGTTGTGGTTTAACCCGGGGCGCAAGGAAGCGCTTTATGTGGCACCTGGCGCGGTGGCAATTAACCTCTGGATTTTTCCTTGTTTGCTAGCCGCTCTGGCGATGGCGCGGGAACGCGAATACGGCACCATTATGCAGCTTTTCACCTCGTCAATTACCTCCTTTCAGCTTGTTGCAGGCAAGGCTCTTGCATACTGGCTTGTCGGCATGTTGCAGGCGGCAATGATGTTAACTTTGGCAATCACTCTCTTCGGAATTCGATTGGTTGGAAATGTGCCTGTCTACTTGATCTCTCTGTCTGTATTCATCTTCAGCTCTGTCCTCTTTGGCCTTTTGATGGGCGCCCGTGCCAGCACGCAGAGCGCTGCGGTACAGATGGTTGCGACTGCTGGTTTTACAACCGCGCTCCTTCTTTCCGGATTCATCTACCCGGTGAGAAACATAACCTGGCCTCTTTCGCTGATCTCATATGTGGTGCCTGCACGCTATTTCGTTGAGGCTTCCAGAAATGCATTCGTTCGCGGCAGCGACGCACTTAGCCAGATTCAAATACCTATCTACTTGACTCTCTGCGCTGTCGCCTTCTATCTCATCACCAGCCGAATCCTTCGTAAAATGCAAATGGACGCATAGTATGCCAATCGGACCCCTAGTAAAGACGACACGATTGGGCGCGCTGGCTCGAAAAGAGATGCGCCAAATCATGCGCGACAAGCAACTGATTTTCATTTTGTTCTTAATGCCGCTGATTCAGCTTTGCATTTATGGATATGCTTTGAGTCCTGACGTAAATCATTTGAGAATCGGCATAATCGATCACTCCGCATCGGCGACCAGTCGGGGTTTCATTTCTGCATTGGTTGAGAACGGGGTATTCGATGTCTTGCCATCCGGAGGCAATGAAAAAACGCTTGGCGCCAAAGTACGAGGCGGGAAGCTTGATGTTGGCGTGGTAATCCCGCCAGAGTTGGAGAGAAACTACAAGTCAAACAAAGTTACCGATATACAGGTCTTGCTGGACGGAGTCGATGCGAATACTGCCGGTATTGCAATGGCTTATATAGGTCAAATTGCAATGACTTACGATCGTTTGATTCGAACCGGAACTCAGAACCCGCTTCAAAGAGCCGCACCACAGGTCAGTTTTGTCTATAACCAAGGGTTGGTCAGTAACTGGTTTTTTGTTCCTGGCGTGATTGCGCTGGTTTTGAATCTTGTGAGCACACTTGTTTCCAGTGCGGCTGTTGTTCGAGAGAAGGATTCCGGCACCTTGGAGCAATTGCTTATGACGCCGGTCAGTTCGTTCCAGATCTTGACGGCAAAAATCATTCCCCTTGCGGTTCTCCTTCTCATCAATGTTTCCGTTAGCCTAGCGTTTAGCACCTTCTTGTTTCACGTGCCATTCCGCGGAAACCTGCTTGTCTTCTTTAGTGTGTCTTTGCTCTATATAATCGTTGGAATTTCAATCGGCATATTTCTGGCCGCAATCAGCGAGAACCAAAGACAGACTCTTCTCACTTCATTCTTTGTCAATCTGCCTGTTATTCAACTGTCCGGCGCAATCTCACCGCTTGAAAGTATGCCGCCATTCTTTCAGTGGTTATCGCTTCTCGACCCGCTGCGTTACTACTGTAGTTGCGTGCGAGCGATTCTTCTCAAAGGTGCAGGATTTGATGCGATATGGCCTGATGTGTTAGCACTTGCTGTGTTTGCAGCAGTTCTACTTTGGCAAAGCTCCACGCGCTTCAGAGAACAGCTAAAGTAAGTCTGAAAGCCGGCGCTCTGGCCGGGCGATGCATGGCATCGCCCCTACGCTTCTACGCGGACCATGAGAGATTCACTGTAGGGGCGGCATTCTTGCCGCCCGCGCGAAGAGCGCATGCAATGCGTAGCTACGCGAACTTTGATTGTGTCTAAAGTTCGTTGAGTGTCTTCTGAAGATCGATCAGGTGATTGTTGAAGATTTCTTTTGCGACGTCCAAGAGACGAAACACCGTGGGATCGCTGCAGGAGTAGTAAATGTTATTGCCTTGCTTTCTCGAAACGACCAAATTCTTGGAACGTAAAACTGCCAGCTGTTGCGATATGTTGGGAAGCTCTACATCAAGGCGATCGCGAATCTCCGAAACTGTCAATTCTTCCTCTCGCAGTTCATCCAAGATTCTTATGCGCAGAGGATTAGCAAGCGCTTTGAAAAACTCTGCTTTGAAATTGACGAGTTTGTCCGGCATCGGTCGATTGCTGAGACTGTGTCTTGTTGATATCAATAGTATTCTAGTTCCATGCTTGAAGTAAACGTCTATTCCCCTGTGACCGCGATTGGCTGCCAAGGGTCGAGCGGTTTCACTCTAACTTTCGATTGTTCTCTTCTGATTGAAGAACCACATCAGGAGCGGGTGGGGATTGGAGTAGATACCGCTCCGATGGGTTCGTTAAAACTCCTGTCATTCTCTTATCATGATTTTCATTTGTGTACTCCGGCTGAAAGCAATGCGAAAGAAAGTACTTTTGATACCTCAGGGTCAGCGCAAATTGCATTGAGCTACCTCAGGTTGTTTTTGGCTATGGCAAGTTCCTTATTAATTCAGCGGGGACTTTTTGTGCATCAGGCGCGTTCTTCGCCTCTTCCGGATACCACTTAGGAATGTAAAGTCTGCTGTCATGCAAGCAGACAAACAGCGGTGCGATGACAAGCTTACGAAACACATTCGTTAGTCGAATGTATTCGGTTCTCAATGCATCCAATTCATCAGAGATAGAATGACGCTCTGCTTGTTTCGATACATACTCTTCAGCAATCTTATGATCCCAGCCTTGCTCGACAAAGGCCTGCACTACATGCGGTGCTTTCTCGTAAACCTTGGACATACCGCAATCGTTATGGCCAATCATGACTAAGTATCGGACACCCTGAGACAACGTGTAACCGACACTGAATTCAGAGCCGATGACCCTGCCGCTGGCTCGCCTAATAACATACGCGTACATTTTCGGCACCGGCAGTGCATAACGAAACTCGATGCAAGTGGCAATCAGCAGCTCGACTTTTCCGGTAGATACAATCGGCCATCCGAAATTCTGAGCCATGATGAATGACTCAATGGGAGTACCCCTCCATGCCTCCGGAATGTCATCACGCGATTGAACCTCAATGAGAGATTCGTTGTATTTTTCGTCTGATCTTACCGGCGGAGGAATGTTCATGGTGTTCCGTTGTGTGTGGTGTGGAGGACCTTAATGACGCTCGTCATCTGGAAACACCCAATAGCTTTCGGTGCTCGGCTTATAAGTTGCGTTTTCCATTGTTTCGTCGTGTGTGCTCCAAGCATGGACACCGAGATAAACAAGCGCCTTACCAGCGGCAGAGCGACGGGCATCGCAGTAATCTGGCCGATGTTTCGTCAAAAATGCCGGCTAATGCTTTCATGTGTCGATTCAACACCTGTGGCGCACGGATAACGGTATCTGGTATTGTAACAGTATTAGAGCAATTGCGCAATTATGCAATTGCCTCAATAGATAATTAATTGCAAGGCAGGGCTTTACGGCAGTCTATTGATGAATACGCTGGTTGCTTTTCTGGGATTTCCACTTTTACTGGTGTCGGCCGCAATTTCTGCGTTTGCACTCAGTCAAAAGAAGAGTGTTTCCGACAAGTCGATGTCCATTGCGTTGTGTCTTTTAGCTTCACTGTCCGCTTGTGCGGCCTTTATAAGAAGCGATCAAGTAATTACCTTTGAGACTTCCGCACCCTTTTTACTGGGTGTTTTCCCTCTTACTTTTATGTTGGATGGATTAAGCCGGCTGTTTCTGTCCATCTTGTGTTTGATTCTGCTGTCGATTGGCTTTTTCTCTACCGGTTATCTCCGCCACCTGAAACAGAGAATCTCGGGAGGCCAGTATTGGATATCGTTTTTTCTTTTCAGCCTGTCTATGTTCGGTGTGGTGCTGAGCGCTGATGCAATCACGTTCCTCGTGATGTGGGAGATCATGTCGCTTTCATCGGCTGCACTTGTTGCTACGGATCACACTCACCATTCCGTGCAAAAGTCCGCTTTGATTTATCTGGGTGCAACAAGAATTGCCAGCGGTCTACTTTGTGGTGGCTTTCTATGGATGCATTCGTTGTGTGGCAGTTGGAGTTTTTCGGACTGGAGCTTTGCCCAGCCCCAGACGGTTTTTCCTGCTCTGCTTATCTTCCTCGGATTTTGTATCAAGGCGGGAGTGTGGCCATTTCACATCTGGTTGCCATATGCGCACCCGGCAGCACCAGCGACAGTTTCTGCCGCAATGAGCGGATTCATGATCAAAATTCCTATTTATGGACTGATTCGAATTCTCATACAGGGAGGTTTAGACTCCGCCGTTCTTATCAATCTTGCTTTCATCCTTGGCGCCATCTCTTCATTCTGGGGCGTACTCTTTGCTCTTGTTCAAAATGATTTGAAAAGGCTTTTGGCTTACTCGAGTATCGAGAATGTCGGACTGATTTTCTTGTCTCTTGCCATTTCTCTAAAAGCAAGAGTTGCCAATCTTCCGCTCGTTGCCGATATGGCGATGACTGCAGCTCTTTATCATTGTTTGAATCACGGCGTGGTTAAGTCCCTTTTGTTTTTGTGCGTTGGTTCTGTGGACGCGCAGACCCATAGTCACGACCTGCATAAACTAGGCGGATTAGCAAAACGTATGCCGTGGACAATGGCTTGCTTCTTCATCGGCAGTTTCTCCATTTGTTCCATCCCGCCTCTAAACGGATTCGCCAGTAAATGGCTCATTTACGAGAGTTTGTTTAAAGGAACTTTGCTTTTGGATGCTTATGCGGATAGAGGTTTGTTTCTTATGGCGATTTGTCTTCTCTCCGCCGTCGGCGCGCTTGCAATCGCTGTTTTCGTCAAAGCAATGGGCGTCGGCTTCTTAGGCATGAGTCGCAGCAGGGCGGCTGAACACGCTCAAGAAGCGAGTAAGGCTATGCGCATATCGCAAGTTTTTCTTGCGATGCTTAGTGTTTCTTTGGGTGTATTTGCCGCGATTGCGTTGAATCAAATAATAAAACTGGTAGCAGTGTCAAACAAACCCCTAATCCTCGAGGCTGTCAACTTTCCCGTGCCAGCCTCGTTACTTGCTTCGATGTTGGTTGTCTTCGGACTTGCTGTCTATCTGGCAGTTTTACAAAATTCGAAGGTCAGAACTTTCAAAACTTGGGATTGTGGATTTGGTCCACTTAACTCGAAAACGCAAGTGTCTTCAGACTCCTTTGCTCAACCGTTGGCGCGAATATTTAGACCATTTCTGAGATATGAAACTAGTTCCAATATTTCCGGTAGCGACAAAAGGCACTTTCCTCAAGAAATTTCTGTTGAGGTAAAAATAGTTTCGATCTTGGAATCGCGAGTATATCTACCAAGCCTGGCAGTTATTAGTTATCTCGCACGGGGGCTGGCAAAACTACAAGCTGGAAGCATTCATTTGTATCTGCTTTACGTGTGTTCGACATTGGTATTTCTTTTGCTCATAGGAGCAGCTTTATGAGTGAGTTCGATAATCACCTGCTGACAAACTGCTCTCGCTGGATACTGTTTATTTCCACTGTCATTGTGCTTCCTGTTTTATGTTTGGGACTGATTCGAAAAACGAAGGCGCGTCTGCAAAATCGTATCGGACCGCCGCTTTATCAACCTTTGTTTGACGTCCTCAAGCTTTTACGAAAGGGCGAAACTCTTAGCTCAACTATGTCCGGAGTATTTCGCCTTTCCTCTGTCGTTCTTGTTACGACGACTCTTATACTTGCGTGGTTAACACCATGGTTGTCCTTCAAGCCATGGAGCCCGCATGCGGACCTGTTTTTCATAGTCTATTTGTTTGCTCTGGCGAGAGTATTTTCGCTTTTGGGATCATTGGATTCCGGTTCTGCTTTTGGTGCATTTGGTGCCAGTCGCGAAGTTACGCTTGGGTTGTTGGTCGAGCCCGCCTTGATGCTTGGTTTGGTGGCGTTGGGTCTATATTGTGGCAGCAGCGACCTCAAAGTAATTTTTTCCTATCCACACCAACTAGGAAGCCATAGTAATGAACTGGCATTTGTTGCCGGTTCTGCAGGAGTCTGGACTTTAGTCGGAATCTCAATCTTTCTGTCTAGTTTGATAGAACTGTCTCGCATGCCAGTTGATGACCCAACGACTCACTTAGAGTTGACGATGGTTCATGAAGCTATGATTCTTGAGGCTTCCGGTCGGAATTTAGCGTTAATCGAGTTTGCGCATGCCTTGCGGATGAGCATTTATTTCGGACTGGCAGCTCAGTGTTTTGTTCATGCGGCTGCCGCTGTTTGGCACATCAGCGCGCTTAGTCAGGCCGTGTTGAATGTGATGGGCATTTGCGCGATTGCTGTTTTTGTCGGTGTTTTAGAGAGCCTGGCGGTTAAGTTGCAATGGCGCAAGGTGCCTGAATTTGTCGCTTATGTTGTCTCGATGAGCCTGTTGGCTGCATTCCTTGTGGCTGGAAGCGGGGCGGTCAAGCTATGATTTCTTCTATCGCCCTCTGTGTTCTCTGCGCCGCTGTTTTAGCGTGTCTTATGGTTGGCTCCTTGCACTTGAGACTCAATCTATTTCTCTTCGGAATTGAAACACTCTTCATCGCCGGAGCAACAGCTTTGACGGCTAACGCGCATGGCGATGCTAGCCTGTTTTTAATTGCTGCATTTATTGCCGCCTTAAAGGCATTAGCTGTGCCCTTATTCTTGTTGCGAACCAGCGAGAAGCTGAATGTTCACCGTGATGTAGGGGCGATGATCACGCCGCCTTTGGCGATGCATCTCTCAATTGTCTTGCTGGCTTTGAGCTTTTTCTTAACTCGAAGTATTCCTTCTCCGGAAATGATCGATGGTGGATGGTATGGGGCGGCAGCCGGTATCTCACTTCTCTTCACCGGTCTGGTAATCATGCTTACTCGCCGATTGGCGATTGGGCAGATTCTAGGTTTTTTGGTAATAGAAAACGGCATTTATGTTTTTGCTCTCACTCAGACTCTCGGCATGCCGATGCTTGTGGAAATGGGCGTCTTACTCGACATGCTGGTGGGTGTGATGATCTGCGGTCTTCTGGTTTTCAAAATTCAGAAGAGTTTCGAGCATATTGATGTTGCCCAACTGCGCGATTTGAAGGAGTGAAAATGTTTTTCTTCAGTTTATGCGCATTGCCAATTCTTGCAGCCGTCTTTTGCGCAAAGTCTGAGCGGATTGAACGTTCGAGGCGTTTGGTTTCACTTGTAATTTGGTTGCAGGTTGTTGTATCAGCTGTCCTCTGCGCACCGGTTCTTCTCGATGGCTCCGTGCTATTTCGATTTACCCCGGACTTTGCCGTTGATCGAACGAGCGCATGTTTTTTGTTACTGACTAACTTTGTCGCTGCATGCTCACTTTCATATGCGCCAACCTTCTTTCGAAACGAGATTGTGATTGCTCAGAAGGACGTGCCATTTCATCACGAGAATTTGTTTTACACAACCGCACTGTTATTCGTCTTGGCTATGAACTTTGTCTTTCTTGCTGACAATCTTGGGTTGTTGTGGGTGAGTATCGAAGCGACCACTATCTTTTCCGCTGGGCTGGTGTATTTCTCGCGCGACAAGCATGCGCTGGAAGCGACGTGGAAATACCTAATGGTTTGCAGCGTCGGTATTGCATTTGCCTTGCTAGGCACAATTCTGATTTTTGCGGCAAGTCAGCATGGAGCGGTTCCCGGTGGGTCGCTCAATATTCGCGAATTGATGGCCTGCGCCGATCGTTTAGAACCAAAGCTTCTCCAACTTGGCTATATTTTTTGCTTGCTTGGGTTTGGTACCAAAGCAGGAATTTTTCCTCTGCATACATGGCTGCCGGATGCGCACTCCGAGGCTCCAGCACCAGCTTCTGCAATGCTTTCAGGAGCGCTTCTAAATTGTGCATTGTTTGCAATTTGCCGCATAACCGAATTGGTGCGTTTGACGCAGCACCATGCCATTTGTGAAACGGTGCCCGTCTTTTGGGGGGCCTTAACCGCTCTGGCTGCCGGGCTGTTTCTAGTTCATCAAAATGGAATAAAACGGCTCTGGGCTTACTCCAGTATTGAAAACGTTGGCATCATGCTTGTTGCAATTGGCCTTGGCTCCCCAGTCCTCTTCTTTCTGCAAGCTCTAAATCACAGTGTTGCTAAGGTTGCTCTTTTCTTATTGTCCGGTAGTATCATCCAACGTTTCGGCACAAAGGATCTGAGTCAGATTCGCGGTCTTCTGAAAGTCAGTCCTGCATGCGGCATTCTGCTAGCTGTATGTGCTGCCGCAGTTACAGGTATGCCACCATTCGGAGCGTTCATTGCAGAATGGATGATCCTTGCGAAGTCCGCTGATGCCGCGCAGGGGGTTGCGGTATGCATTTTGTTGATTGCCCTTGCCATTAGCTTTATTGCCGTGAGTATTCACGTGTCCAGAATTCTCTGGGGCGTGCCGAAGCCACAGCTAAACACCACCGACTCTCTGGCTCAGTATCTCATTCCTTCTCTTTTGGGGATCTGCACAATACTGCTTGGGCTGACGGCAATTCCCATGGTCCTGGTCAAAGCCTTATGAAAATGAAACGCAACAACGTATCGATAGATGAGCGAATAGACGTACTGCGGCCTATTTTGCAAAGCCCTGATAATAGGCTTGGACTGATCTCATCAATTGATGGAAAACAGTTGGTCTCGCTGGTGTTGAACACCAATGAAAATCGCGCAGTATGTTGGGAAACGCAGTTGCAATCTTCACGGTATCACTCATTGGCGCCTGTTGTGTCCCAAGCGCACTGGTTCGAAAGAACGCTTTGGGATATGTTCGGTTTGGAGCCTGAGAATCATCCTCGGTTAAAACATAATCTTTTGCACGAAGCCTATTCGGCTTCTTTTGTTCCTCTTTTGCCTGAATCTCCGGCGTCGCACAACGGCGATCATCGCGACTATAAACCAATGAGCGTCAAAGGCGATGGTATTTATGAAATTCCTGTCGGACCAATTCATGCAGGAATTATCGAACCAGGACATTTTCGCTTTAGTTGTTTGGGCGAGGTAATTTTCAACCTCGAGATCAGGCTTGGCTATGTACATCGTGGCGTTGAAAAAAGGATGTGCGAATTACCTTGGCCGAAGCAGAGATTTCTCGCCGAAGCTGCCGCTAGCGACAGCGCGGCTGCTTATGCACTTGCGCACTCGATTGCTATTGAGAATTTGTTTGATGTCCAGGTGTCGTACAAAGCTGATTTCTTGCGGACAATATCTCTTGAAATAGAGCGCGCGGCGATGCATATCAACGACCTGGGCGGCTTGGCTGGGGATATCGGATTTCTTGCCATTTCCTCTTCACTGGGACGGCTGCGAGGAGTCGCACTCTCCATGGCGGAACAGTTGACCGGAAGCCGCCTCCAACGAGGTTTTATCTGTCCGGGAGGGGTCGTATTTGATCCTTCGTCAAAGTTGAACAGTGTCAAAGAGTCGTCCAGGCGGCTCAGAAAAGAACTGCGACCGGTAATTTCATTCTTTTTGTCGAATGAGGTGGCTCGCGATCGCATGGAGAATGTGGGCAGAGTATCAGCACGACTTGCGGCCGATTTTGGGCTGGTTGGGCCGGCGGCAAGAGCATGCAATCAAAAGTATGATGTCCGCCAGCATTTTACTCATGGCGTCTACCCTCGTGTTCGCGTGCCGATTTCGATTGAGGCCGGCGGTGATGTTTTATCCCGTGCGAAGGTTCGCGTCGCAGAATTGGAAAGCAGTCTGTTTTTGATCGAGCAGCTAATCGACGGTTTGCCGGAGGGAGAAACGATCTTGAAGCTCCCCAATGACTTGCCGAGGAACGCTTCTGGTGTCGGAATTGTTGAGGCGCACCGAGGGGAGTTGATACATCTGATCTTTACGGACGATAATGGCAAGTGCAGCCGATATGCCATCAAAGATCCGAGTGTCAATAATTGGACCGGTCTTGCCATCGCCGTGCGCAATAATCTGGTCTCTGATTTCCCACTGTGCAATAAAAGCTTTGGTCTTTCTTACAGCGGACACGACTTGTGAGGTGTTGATATGCTGAGACTTCTAGGCTTCTTGCTTAATCAAGGCGTTGCAACAGCGAGGGAATACTGTGCCCCTTCTCTAGACGCCACTGGTTTGCCCGCTTTCAGTGAAGAGACTTGTTTTGGTACTGCCTGTGGTGAGTGCAGTGCAGTCTGTCCTACTGATGCCATAGCAGTTGCAGATTGCACAAATGGTGCAAATGTTTCACTCGATCTCGGCTCCTGCATAGGATGTGGGATGTGCATAAGAAGCTGTACACAAGGGACTTTGGTCGGCAATCAGAGTACGGACATAGCCAAAGAGAGCCGCTCCGATTTGATTATTTCAAACGTTGAAAGAAAAGAAACTGCTAGCAGTTTGAACAAGAAAGGTTTGTTTTCAAAGTCGATTGCCTGTCGGGTCGTATCCACAGGATGTAGCGCCTGCGATCTCGAAATCGCAGCTTGTGGAAACGCCATATTCGATATGGAGCGATATGGAATTCATGTGGTTGCTTCACCACGATTTGCGGACGTGTTACTCGTGACAGGTCCGGTGCCTAAAGCAATGCATGAGGCTTTGAAATCCTGTTATGACGCAATGGCTGAGCCCAGAAAGGTTATTGCCGTCGGTACTTGTGCAATCTCCGGTGGACTTCACAAAGACGGTTACTCACAGGCAAATGGAGTTGAAAATGTGTTGCCGGTCGACTTGTACATCCCTGGTTGTCCTCCTCACCCATGGAGCATCATCGACGGTATACGCAAGGTAATGTCTCAGGAAGCGCGATGAGGATCGACTGTTGAGATTTTGAGGGAGGTTTCTGCTCCAACGACTCGCACGCGAAAGTTTTTGCGCGCACGCGGAGCTAAATTACATGGCTAAATACCTGGCGGCCCTCAATGCCGAGGAGCGAAAAAAGAACAAACAGTTGGGTGCGTTTCCAGCAAAGCATGCGCATTAAGGCTCTTCTCATTCGTAACTGCATGAGAATTGCGAGTCGCTTGCTTCACATAGTGGAATTGAGCAAGTAGGTCGAGCAAGAATGACACACAACTTTTGTTAAACAGCCTCTGCTGTTGATTGAGATTCGTTGGTCACTGCGTTGAACAAGTGCAGTGCTCTGGGAAACAGTATGTTGTTTTCCTTGTGCACATGCTGATGCATATCGGATTCTAACTGCGCTAGCGAATACAACAAGGCTTTGAAGGTATTGCACGCGTCCGCCGGTGGCGTAAAAGAATTCGTTAGATGGCGCATTCGGCACAGATCAGCACTTGCCTCATCGTGCTCTTTTGTCATCATTGCAATCGGTTGTTCAAGCCCATTGCCGCAACCGGTGTATCTTCCTTTCTTCGACTCGACAGCGCAAATGCTGGGAAACAAGATCAATTCTTCCTTTTGCATATGCAATTCTTGTTCTTCTTTGAAGCGTGCGAAGAGCTCTTCCACTTCAATCATCTCAGGGTGCCTTCTACCATGCGTTTGCGCCACCTTTTCAGTGAGGGCCTGGATTCGGCTTAGCTCCAGTCGCAGAGGATCGTGATACGCAGCCAATAGGTGCTCAGTCAAATCCTTAAGGCTTGCGCGTGTCCAATCCTGCTCGCCGTTTACGTTTTCACTTGATGCAAGATCTAACTTCTTGATGAATGCGTCGACATCTAGACCTTTTCTCTGGCATGCTTCAGCAAGTGTGGCTTTGCCACCGCAGCAATAGTCAATACCGCTTTGCTCAAAAAGGCATGCGTAACCAGGGTATTTAGCAACAATTTCACCAACGGATGTTTCTTTGGTAAAACCGCGGGTAAGAGCGGTGACCGCCTGCTTTGTTTTTGCGTGAGGGACGCATGTTTGTTCGTAAATCGACAGACTTACGCAAGAGCATGGTTGGAACATATCCTTGTTCGAACCACATTCCGGACACCCCCACTTTTCAGGGAGATCTTCAAATCTAACTGCTGGAGCGAGATTCTGTCTGGGCTCGCCAAGCGATTCGTCGTAAATGTAATTGCATACTGTGCAAATTGTTTTTCCGTTCGACATGATAACCTCCACCGCTTCTTCTCTTCTGGACCTCTGTATCCAGATTAACTCTTTGCAGTGAGTCCTCTATCGTTCTCAAGTATGATTTCCGGAAACGTACATTTCAGTTCAAGTGGCTGTGTTTGTCTGATACTGCAGGTCGTGTGCTTAATCAGCATCGTGGAGGGGTAAACTAGGCTGAGAAGTGTAGAAGCCCTTAGTTACGCGCATTCGTAGGCATCGTCGCAGTTAGATAGGTGAGTTCTCGGACACTGCGCAAATTTAGATGGTACACCTGCGTAAGGGTAACAAATTCTTCCCGTCGCCGTATTTCCTGACTGTATTACGGAGCACCGTATATGGTGCTCAAGTCGGATGAGATTTGATGTAAAGCCTCTTGCCGCAAGTTCGATTGATTTTTTTTGAAGTCTGGTGATAGATTTTCTTGGCATAAAAAACTTGGTCTTTCGATCACCTTTCTGCAAGGATGGCGAAGGTTTTCCCGAAAACCGAAGTCTCATTTAACCCGCCTGTCTGTCCAGCTGGCATATCTTCACGCCTTGGCATTTTGTAGTATCTAAATATTCAAACCATTGCATATTTGCAGCATTTGTGTTAGATTTGAGGAGTTCGGTGCACGCTGGGATTAGATAATGTTTCCGGTTGAAAGTCACGAAAGTGGTCATTTCGGGCATCCGCTGCCTATGCAGAGGCTTTGGTCTCTGCTGGTTTCGGACAAGCATGATTTGGTAGTGCTAATTGTCTACACCCTTATGACCGGGCTCGTTTCGCTGGCGGTGCCTCTTGCAGCGCAAGCATTGGTGAATACAATCGCTGCTGGGATTTTCTTGCAGCCTCTGATCGTGCTTTCCTTGCTTGTCTTGGCTGGTCTCTTTTTTGGCAGCATTCTGCGAATGCTGAAATTTTGCTTGGTTGAAAACCTGCAGCAAAGAATTTTTGCGCGAATTACGTTGAGATTGAGTGAGCGGATTCCTGTCATCAAAGCTTCGGCCTTGAACACTGAGTATATGCCGGAGTTGATAAATCGCTTTTTTGACGTGATTACAGTTCAAAAATCATGGGGAAAACTTCTCCTTGAAGGCCCGGCTGCGCTCTTGCAAGTAATCATTGGGCTTGTGCTGATGGCTTGTTACAGCCCATACCTGTTGGCTTTTGATTTGCTGATAATCCTGTTTGTTTTCTTTGCTGTCAGTGTCTTGGGTATTGGAGGATTGAAAACGAGTATCCGAGAATCTGCGCTCAAATACCGTGTCGCAGAATGGCTCGAAGATATGGGAAGGTGTCAGACTAGTTTGAAAACAAATGGAATAAGTGAATTCCTTGTCAGGCGTTCTGACTCGCTCGTCCTAAACTATCTTCGGGCTCGAAGGGAGCACTTTTCGGTTCTTTTTCGTCAAGCTTTCGGGACATACTTCTTTCAAGCACTCGCCAGTGCTGGAATTCTGGCTATCGGCGGCTGGTTGGTGATCAACAGGCAGCTCACCCTCGGTCAGCTTGTAGCTGCTGAGTTGGTTGTTCTTAACGTACTGGCCGCACTGGAAAAGCTCATTCGTAACTGCGATACATTTTATGACCTGCTCACGGGATTGGATAAGGTGGGGCACATAAGCGATCTTCCGATCGAGAGGTCCGGCGGAATCGAGTTGCCTGTCGGCTTGACTGAAGGACTGAGTGTCAATTGTCTAAAGTTGCACTTCGCTTATCATTCTCGGGAAATCATTAGTGGGCTGACATTCGCAATGGAAGCCGGTGAAAGAGCGAGTTTAGTGGGTGCCAGCGGAGCTGGAAAAACTACTCTTGCTTCGCTCATTTGTGGCTTGCAGGAAGCCACTCACGGTACTGTTGAGGTGGGTGGATACGATGTTAGAGACATAAATCTCAAGAGTCTTCGAAACCATGTAGGTCTTGTCGGTGACATAAACGAAATTTTTGAAGGTACAATCGAAGAAAACGTCGGACTCGGCAGACCCACTGTTTCCCATCAGGATATAAGGTGGGCTCTAGATGTGGCTCAGTTTTCTGATGATCTCGTTTTTTTGCCGAGCGGTATAAACACTATGCTCGTGAGCGGAGGGCGCAACTTATCTCGCGGTCAGGTCCAGAGGCTTTTGATTGCAAGAGCGATTGCCGAGCGCCCGCAACTCCTCATTCTGGATGAGGCTTTTACGGGGATAGATGAAAAAACGAAGCTCAAGATTATTGACGCGTTGTTCGCAAGCGAAAATACTTGGACCGTACTAGACATATCGCATGATGCCGAAGTCGTGATGCGCTCGGATACTGTGTATGTGCTGAGTCAAGGAAAGATTTGCGAATCAGGCACTCCGGCTGATCTGGCCTGGCGCAATGAGAGTGAATTCTCGACTCTTTTCCCTGACCTGGCCACCCAAATTCGCCTGGTTGAGAGACGAAAGAAAGAGAGAGTTGGGAGACCGTAAATGGAGATAGTCGAGAGTCGCGAAGACAACGCCTTAGTTAAGTATGAGTCACTGGAAGCTGTCAGTTCTCGTGATGGTTACGGGATAGTCGCGATCTTGCTTTTCGTGATACTGATCTCAATGACACTGATGCTCGTTTACGTCCCGTGGCAGCAGAGTGTTTCAGGCGCCGGCAGAATAATTATTTTTTCGCCGATGGAAAGACCTCAAAATATTGAAGCTCAGATACCGGCTCGTCTGAGGCACTGGTATGTTCGTGATGGGCAGGTCGTGAAAAGAGGAGAATTGATTGCCGAACTTTCAGACCTTGATCCTAAGTTTTTGGACCCGGAACAAACAAAACGTCTGAAAAGCCAAATGCAAGCCCTGACAGCTAGACGTAGCGCAGCTGAGGCTAGGCACGGGGCACTTGCGAAACAGCTTGAGAGTCTCAAGCGTTCGCAAAATGCAGCTTTGCCGTCGGCGAAAGAACGCGCGCAGCAAGCAAAAGATCGTATTTGGGCGGCAGAACAAGGGGTGGAGGCTGCCAGGCAAAATACTCTGACAACAAAACTAAACCTGGACCGAATGAAAGATCTTCATGAGAAGGGTTTGCGATCAAAGCGCGACTTAGAATTGGCAGAGCTTGATCAGACTCGTGCACTTACCGATCTAGAGCGCTCTCAAGCCGCTTTGCAGGTAGCGAAGCGTGATGCGACTGTGGCTGTACTTGATCAAGACAAAGTAGCTGCAGATACAGATGCCGCGATGAGTAACATTGCCGCGGCAATGGCCGCAGCGCAAGAAACTATTGAATCCACCTCGAGCGAAATCTTTAAACTCGACATCGATTTGCAAAACGTAAGTGCAAGACTAGATCAAAGGAAAGTTTATGCACCTTCGTCTGGAAAGATAGTTAGGCTTCTCAAAGTTGGAGCCGGAGAGACTGTCGACGCAGGAATGGTTTTGGCCGTCATTGCTCCAGAGACACAAGATTTGGCAGCAGAGTTGATTATCAGCGATAACGATGCGCCTCTGGTAGCTGTTGGAAGACCGGTGAGGTTGCAGTTTGCAGGTTGGCCGGCATTGCAATTTTCTGGTTGGCCCTCAATAGCAGTCGGAACTTTTGGAGGGCGCATAACCGTAATCGATGCTATTGACGATGGTCGAAATAACTACCGAGTAATTGTTAAACCTGATAAAGAAGCTATTGCAAAAGGAAAGGATGAACCTTGGCCGGATGCTCGTTACTTGCGGCCGGGTGCGGAAGTGAGTGGTTGGATAATGCTAGATACGGTGAGCCTCGGTTTTGAACTTTGGCGACAATTCAACGCGTTTCCTCCCACCGTCAAACCAGAAGAACTTGGTTTGCATAAGGAACCTCAAGGTGAAAAGACTGAAATCAAGCGCAAGTCTAAGTAAGACTTTGACCGGAATGCGCTTGCTGATTCTTGGCGTGTTCTTTCTTGCGATCACTGTCTTGCCGATTCACTCGAACGCAGTCTTGGCGCAAGACAATGTGCCGAGCAACAGCATTGCGAATCCTGGCGACAACAGTGTGATAAAGCTTCCGGATGGTGATGGTAAGTCATTCTCATTGGATTACTTCCTTCAGCTCGTTGATAAAAACTATCCGAAATTACAAGGAGCCGACGTTGAGAGGCGCATTGCTAGTGCAAAACGCTTGGAGAAATCAGGCGCTTTCGACCCGATTTTGAGCAGTGTCAATGAGTACTTGAGAGTCCAGGACATATTTACGCCTGGTAAGGCGAAAGACGCGGTTCACAATGAATCTCGTGTTGATCTTCTCACTCGCTCAGGCATAAGAGTTTTTACTGGGATGCGTCTGAATCCGAATGACACGAAAACTCCGTTTGTGCCAACGGGAAAAAGTGGTGAGTATTTCGCAGGATTATCCGTACCTGTTTTGAGAGGATTGAGAATCAACGAGAAGTCCGCCGCTGAGCAACAAGCGAAAATCGGAGAGCCCATTGCTTTGCAAAACTACGGCCTGACGCGATTGGATGTACTTCTCAAAGCAGCAGTTGTTTACTGGGATTTGGTTGGTGCAAAGGCGCGTGTAGAGATTGCACGGAATCTGCTCCTAATTGCAGAAGCTCGTGTGGATCAAATCAAGGGTCGGGTGGAGAAAGGCGATTTGCCGGCATTAGATATTGCTGAGTCTGAGCAGGAGATTCAGCGGCGCCAAGCCGCTCTGGTGAAAAGTGAACGAGAATTTCAGAAAAATGCTCTTTCGCTTTCAGTTTTCTTGTGGGACGAGAATGGTTCTCCACGGATAATTCCTGGTTCTAAAGATCTGCCATCGTTACAGCCGGAGCCTCGGAGGATGACGGAGGCTGAATGGATGGAGGGAAGAAACCTGTCGCTTCAACGTCGTCCCGAACTAAAAAAGATAGCGTTGGAGAAGGAGCAGGCAAAAGTAGAATTACGTCTTGCGGAGAACATGATTTTGCCTGCTGTGGACGCTTATGTTACTCAAGGCGCCGATACTGGTCCTCAGGGAATTGGTCCTATTGTTAGAGGTGGTGTAGCGGTCTCTGCTCCTTTGAGGCAAAGGACTGCAAGGGGGCAGGCCCTAGCCGCGCGATTGAAACTGCAAAAACTGAGCTTAGAAGAGAAGGCTGAGAGGTTAAGGATTCAGGCTGAGGTTGACGATACGGTCTCTGCAATCAACACATCTTATGAGCGATGGGCTGCCACTCAACTGGAAGTAAAAAAGGCTAAGCAAGTCGAGCAGGGAGAGCGGTTGCGCTTTGGCGCAGGAGATAGCACGCTTTTTCTAGTCAATCAAAGAGAGCGAGCCTCGGCAGAGGCTCAGATGCGTTTAGCCGAAGTGCATGTCGAGTATCTGCAGTCCATGGCCGCCTTTCGGGCAGTCACCTGTCGGTTGTAGGCGAGATTTTCTTTCGAGTAAAGTTGATGTACATTTATAGATATGCTAAAGTTTGCACAAATTAAAATGAGGATATGTCATGCCTTATAGAGCAGTAGTGAGTGCGGAATTGGCTAAGCTCTTTGGTGTACTTTCGCACCCTATTCGCATCCGAATTTTGGAAGAGTTGAAGAAGGAAGATCTTACCGTAGGCACACTTAAAGACATGCTTGGTATCACTCATTCTGCTGTCTCTCAGCAGCTTGCGGTTTTGAGAAGCAACCATCTGGTGGTTGAAATGCGACAAGGGCGCAATGTGTTTTATCACTTGCGCAGACCTGAGCTAGCTACTTGGATAATGGATGGCGTCAGCTTTATATCTCCAGACGCATCTGAAGTTGAGAAAATGATAAGCGCAATTCAGAGTGCAAAGTCTGCCTGGGGAGATGAGAAGAAAGCACCGCCGAGACGCAAGAAACGCGGTGCTTGAAGTCGGATGGAATACTGATAGATATCCTGTCTGTGCGCGCTAGGCAGTTGGTGCTCGATTGATTTATTTGTTCAACTTTTTTAGTCTAAGCTGACACTTAATTCCAGCATTCTACATGAATCCCATGCTACGGAGCTTTTGAAGAGCGTACGTTTCTTCTTTATCGTGAGCTCTGCCTGCTCTTTCAGAGTCATTTGTTTGCTTTAGTTCCTTGATAATTTCCTCTACGTTCGACGCTTCTGAAGGAAAGGCTCCGCTGCAAGGGGCGCAACCAAGGCTGCGATACCGCTTGCCTTCTCTTGCAAAGTACAAAGGAATAACTTCAATAGACTCGCTCTGTATATACTCCCAAATTGAAAGCTCGTTCCAGTGCAAAATAGGATGGATGCGAAGATGCACATCTTTAGGAGTATGAAGGTTGAAGTAGTGCCAGATTTCCGCTGGCTGATCTTTGTACTTCCATTCACCACTGGAAGACCTTGGAGAAACTACTCTTTCTTTGCCTCTTGAGCCTTCTTCGTCTCTTCTGATACCAACCAGAAGTGCTTGAATTTGGTGTTCCTGAATCGTCTGCTGCAATGCTACCGTCTTCAACGCATTGCAACATACCAATCGACCCTTGTGAGGTCCCATGCCCTCTTCGAGCGCCTTTTTGTTCTGTCCGACAATTAGCCGCAAGCCGTGACGTTTTACATAATCATCACGCCAGGCAATCATTTCATCTGGCTCGTAGCTCTCGTCTACATGTACAAGTGGAACGGGGCAATGACCCATGAATGCTTTTTTCACCAGATGCAGCAAAACTGTTGAATCCTTACCCATAGACCACAGTAGCGCCAAGTTTTTCACTTTGGCGTACGCCTCTCTGATAATGAAGATGCTTTCGCTTTCCAACTCTTGAAGATTTTTTTCCAATGTTTATACTCCTCCACGGAGCCTACTTTCCATTCTGATTTCAACCCTGTCCACTAGGGATTACACCGCTGGCAATACATTGCCTCGATATGCGTAATTCCGTCCCTTCGTGGAACTAACATTCTGTGATTACATTTCAAACACGAATAAACTTCCATGGCCGGCGTCTCGGATGGATAATTGCATTCTTCGCAGAGCAAAGAACCTTCCCCACCTGTAAGCCCAAAGCCAGGACAACCGCACGACGCACACTTTCGTTGCAAGCGCTTGGACAGCTTAATTCCTAAGCGGCGCAGAACGCGCATTCTTGTAGGATTCATGTGGGCTCGCATGTCCGTTTCTATCCTTGCTAAGCCGTCACCCGATAGCTCCCTGCAGCAACTGATTGCAGCTGCTAGATCCTCTCTTTCTCGTAGGCCTTTATAAATTTGTTCTTTTGCGCTTTTTGCGGTCACCGCTCTATAAAACCTGCCAATCGAGGATTTCTGAAACTGGTTCGGTCGAACGATCAAGCCATGCGACGGAAATTTCGATAGAGTCAAAAACTCCTTGCAGTCATCAATGGAACGCGCTTCGATGTGCCGGTAGTTTGTCTCTTCCGTAAAAATGCTTTCGCATATTTCGATACCCAGCTCATCATCTACCAGCACAATCAACTCCTGGCAGACCGCAATGAAGGGGATAAGTGGATGTGGGCCAAAACTTCCTTCATTTGCGAGACCAAGCGAAACTCCCGTTTTCTTCATCCCCAGTCGGGCTTTTTTAATGGCCGTCTCAAATGGGGTCCCACTGCGTTCAATTTCACCTGTGAAAGTACCGAGTTTGTCCGTATCAATTTCTTCTTGTCGCAATAGCGCTCCCAAACCAGCTTTAAATGGTAATGCCAGTGCCTCCGCCTTCCGGTGTTTGGTCGTGAGGACTATAGTTCTGCCAAAGTAGTGACTCTTGTCCTTACTCTTCTGCACAGGAGCCCTTTTGGAAGATGTGTGTTGACTGATTTCTAGAGCTCTTCGTCACCGGTCTTCCTTTGCTCCACACCCGCGACTTCTTTCTAAAGTTCAGAAGCCTGTCTCACCTGTTAAGTGTGCAGGTATTTGAATATTTGGAAATACCAATAAATGCAAGTATAGCCGATAGAGCACTTGTGTCAAATTGCGCTACGGAATTCTTACGCGTTCAAGGGCTTGAAACGGCCGGATGAGGCAGCCTTGTTCGACTCTCTCAGATGTGTTATTATTTATCACTCTTAATATGCAGATAAATGCATATTTGCAAACAATTTAAACAGTGAGGTTTGCTCATGCCGCATAGAACTTTAGTCGCCCAGCAGCTTGCTTCGATGTTTTCTGTTCTTTCTCATCCAGTTAGAGTGAGAATTATCGTTGAGCTGAGAGCCTGCGAACTTTGCGTCAATTCACTGCAGGACACTTTGGGGATTAGGCAGTCTGCTGTGTCCCAGCATTTGGCTTTGCTCAAGTCTCACCAATTGATCAAAGAAAGGCGCGATGGCCGTCATGTCTTGTATCGGTTGGCTATGCCCCAGCTTGCGGCTTGGCTTGTGGAAGGCATACCGCTCATTGTTCCTAATGATTCCGATTCCAAGCTTCTTAAATCGGCCGCCCAGAGAGCCCTTTCTCAGTGGTCTGCTCCTGTGACTGAGCCAGAGAAAGAGAAAACGCTAGCTAAGAATATGAACTACGGAAGCGAGTAAGGGCTGCGCTTTTGGGTTGAGTTTGTGGTTTCTCGTCTTCACTTCTACAGGACTTTGCAGGAGGTATTTTTCCCTACTTAGAGAAGAGTCAGTTACAAGTAAACTTGGCTCGCAAACTCGCTGTTACTACGGTTCGCGCACAAAAAGACTTCCATATGAAAGCAAGTACCCGAGCTTCCCTTATCACAGCCGTCGTGTTTTTCCTCGCTGGGGGCGGGATCTCCGGATGGTTGACTAGCGACAATGACATACTCAACCTCTTGGAGGTTCGAAACGATATTGTTGTCGCATTTTTCTTCGGCGGAATTTTTGCCGCTATTGTCGGAGCGGGTCTCAGTTTGTTTCTCGAGAAGGTCGTCAATCAGCATGATGACGCATAGTGTTGATTCAGGCTGTCTTCCGGTCCCTGGTAGTTCAGCTCTAATTGATTAATTCACAGGGTTAAGCGGCTCTTCCAATTTCTGTAGGAGGTGAGAAAACAACATAGCTACAAAAATGCGTTGCGCTAATTGTCTTGCTGAATCGCTCTACGTCTGCGTCAGCAAAGACGTGTGTAAGTATGCTAACGTATGGATCTAAAGGGATTAGGTTGTGCTTTGCAAAACCCTTAACGCGGGGCTTGTCAAGTTGTTCTGCTTGCTGTAGAACCTGGCGCCCGCCTCTATGTTTGGAGAAATCAGTCAAGCAGAAGGGGGTGTCAATACGCTCCTGTCACGCCTATCCATAAGCCATGCTCAGGTTTCGCAACGGCTTGTCGTACTTCCAAAAATCCGCTTTTTGTAAAAAGCAAAGAAGCACGTAACGTCTCATATCATCTCAAGCGTCTGGAATTAGGCGCATGGATAGTATCCGGAACCAAGCATATTCGGCAAGAACATCCGGTTTCGCTGAAATTGATAAGCGCTATTGAGAAAGCTGATGAGGCGTGAGCAAGGAAAAAGTTGCCTCGCATGCGAAATGGTCTCGAAAGATTGCTGCGATACACTGTCCTGACGGGGTTCTTGATGCCAAATTCAGCTCATACCATTACCGAAATAGCAAAGGAGCTGGCCAAGCATCCTTTTGTAACTTATCTCGACGATGTTCAGCTATCGGACGGTCTCCTCGCTGGTGCAATCAAAAACGCTGCGGTGATCGCTTGCTCGGACATGGGTTTGCTAGTGCCGTATGTATGCAGTTCGGCTAAGGTGCAATTGTTTTTGTTCCAAAATGGCGGAAACAAATTTTCGAGTGGGGGATTTGTTGAAACGGTGGTCGGATCTGGAGTTGAGCACATAGTTGTGTATGGACATTCGGTTTGTAATTACACAAAACATATGGCTAAATCGGTTGTCGACACACCTGCAAAAAAAGGTCTTGAATTCTCCGAAAGGAGTCAACTCGAATTGTATTCTGTTGCTCTTGACTGCGATAGTGCATCCCTTTGGGAACATGTTGGTCAATTCAACGTTCTTTTCGAACTGAGTAAAATGCTTGCAGATCCTTCTATTCTCCAATTGGCTACAGAACGAAACCTTGAATTGCACGCATGGTTTTACAAGTCTGACAGTGAGCAGTTCGAAGTATTTGATCCTGAGCGCGGAGCATTTGTAGTACCCGATATCAATTTGTCTAACTCCTCGGTCATTAGTTTAGTTACAGCTGAAGGGCACTATCGATGAACGGAACATTTCATACTCGCAAAAATCTTCATATCAGCTCAAAGGTACACACTAAGTAATGTCTAATTTTTTCCCGGTGGTTGTGGTTCTGGCGCCGTTTATTGCAGCCATAGTGACCGCACTTCCGCTAAGCTCCCCAGTTGATAGGCGCTTGCATTTAGGTTGGGCGCTTCTTATCGCCAGCTTCTTATCTTCCTTGCCCCTCATGTGGCATGCAATTGGGAGTGCAGACCCAATCAGGGTGGCGCTCTTTGCTCTACCGTGGAGCGTTTTGCCTCTTGTGGAGCTGTCAGTAGATCGCCTGGCTGCGCTCATGATGGTGGTCATCTCTAGCATCGGCATGTTGCTTTATCGCTATTCGCGACGTTACCTGCAACAAGACCCTGGGCTAGCCAGATTCATGACGCTGCTCTCGTTGTCCATAGGTACGCTTCTTTTCATGGTGGCGAGCGCCGACCTGATTTCCCTTTTTGCTGCTTGGCAGCTGTTGAGTTGGTTTTTGTGTCTTCTGGCGCACAATCTCACACATGTTCCTACTGCGCAAAGCTCCTTTCGAACTTTCATAATGTTGCGCTTCGGAGACATTGCTTTCCTCTGCGGAATAGCCCTCGCTTTTCATTTGTACGGCACCGTTCAAATCTCTCAGTTATTCGCGCTGGCAGCAACTGACCAAACTATATTTGCCCCATTCGGGACTGGGCTCGAAATCAGTGGACCGACTGCAGTGACACTTTTGCTCATGATTGGCGCGATGAGCAAGTCAGCGCAGTTCCCACTGCACATGTGGTTGCCCGATTCACTATACGCTCCAACGCCTATACACGCGCTCCTTCACGCCGGCATCATCAACGCCGGTGGTTTCCTGCTCAACAGACTGGCGCCGCTCTATGCGTTGAGTCCAATGACACTGCATTTGGTGCTTCTGGCTGGAATACTAACATTAGTCTCTGGCAAGTGCATGATGTTGGCATCAAGCGATGTCAAAAAATCACTGGGGTATTCGACGCTAGGCCAGATGGGCTACATGATGATGGAGTGCGGACTGGGAGCTTTCTCGCTGGCTGTCTTCCACCTGGTCGCTCATGGTCTTTTCAAGGCTACTGTTTTCCTAAACTGCGGTGATGTAATTCACAAAGCCAGGTTGAATCCATATAGTCCTCCAGTGCCGGCACCGGGTCCGCCGAACTTGTTCGTGTGGGCTGCGGGTTTCATCGTGTCACTTCTCATGCCATTGGCGATGATCATAGGCATCCACTATGCGCTGGGCATCAACTTTTTCACACCGCAAGGCGTTTTTATTTTTGTACTCTTCAGCTGGGTTACTGCTTCGCACGTCACCCTGACGCTGTGCCGACTCGACGCAAAGTGGAGCGGAATGACCGGGGCGCTGCTACTAATTGCTCTGATTGCAACCGCTTACTTTTTCGCAGCCGAATCCTTCACTCATTTTTTGTATCCCAATGCAAAAGATGTTGCCGCATATTTTCAAGCAGCAGCCCTCCCGGATGGTGTCTTCTTTGTGTTTGCCGGGTCGCTTGTCGTTTCCATAGTCGTAAGTTGGTTCATGATCTATCTCCACTATCACGACAGAACCGCTGTAAGAACGGGCGAGTTGTGGGCAAGAGTGTATGTGCTCATTTTGAATCGAGTCTATATGGACGGTATCGCTATGCGGCTATTCGACTTGCTCAAAAGTGCCGGGCGCGTGCTAGACAGCTCGCGTGTGGCGTTTCCTGTAGTAGCGCTTATAGCTTTGGGTTTTGCATGGAAAAGGTTGCCACTTCTGCCGGCTGACTTGCCGGTCGCGCTGGTACCATTGGTTCTTGCCGCAGTATGCCTGCCTCTATTCCCAATTCATGGTCTCTATACAACTGTGTTGACACGTGCGCCCAGAATCATATCTCTCGCACTGGCACTCCTTCTGCCATTATTGGGAATCTTTTTGATTCCCAGTATTTCGCCTCAATTTCTGCCGGCAGTGGGCGTTCTTTCTGCCTTCGGCGCTATTTGGGGATCGCTGAAAGCGCTTATGCAGGTTCGAGTCTTGCATCTTCTGTCATATGCTGGGATGGCGTTGTATTCCATTCTCTGGTGGCATCTTGCACATGCGGGCAAGCTGACCTCCACTGGGATAATGTATGCCTGGGCGGTCACGCTGGTTATCGGCGGGCTGGTGCTAGCGTGGGATCGCATCCGGGTCCGGTACGGCGATCTCGATCTAGATCATATAGGTGGGCTGCTCAAGCCGATGCCGCGCTTCACTTTGTGCATGGGTTTGCTGATCATGGCCGCTGTGGGACTGCCGCCATTTAGTCCTTTCTATGGTTATTTAGGAATTTTGCTCAGCCCTTCATCAGGGGTGTCTTTTGGTTTTGGTCTGTTGGCGGTTATTGCAGCCTGGTTCGCCGCATCATGGTATTTGTTCAAATTGATGCAGCGGCTTTTGTTTGGCGCACATAGGGAGGATCTTAGATACGAAGATCTTCGCCCTATGGAAATTGCCGCCTTTGCGGTTGTAGTTCTGCTTCTTTTGGTGCCTGTCAGCATCCCGCAAGATTGGCTGCAGACAGTAGTCGCCCCTCAAACTTCGCTAATTGAGGATCGGTCATGACGATTACAAAATCTGAAATCGAATCTGTGAGTTCGAGCGCAGAGGTTAGAGAGCTGGTTCATCGCGCCAGTATGGTCCTTGCGCATTACTGGCCGATGACTACATTCGTCCATCACAACCCGATAAGAAGCCTGGAGACTCTCCCCTTTCACGACGCGGTCAAATTTGCAAGACGCTACACCGGGGGGCGCGGCTATTTTTCTAATGAGCTGTATAGACAGCTTGTGCGAACCGGACGGATTAGTTATGAGCATTTGGATGTAGCTGTCAATTCAATCGCGCGCAGCGAGTCAGTGGAAATTGCGGGACGACAGGTTAGCCACTTCGACGTTCTTCGGACCCACATGTTGGTCGGAATCACGGCTCCTTCTGACGATGTTGTTTCGGCGCTTGTGGATCGCGCGTCGATTAGCGGAGAGACTTTAGCTCTGGCACAGGGGGCGTCGCAAAAAGCGGCACCAACAGCCGACATCCGTCTGTCCGGCCCGGATATCCGAGAACTGGCTAAAAAACTTGCTCCCAGACCAGAACAACCAAGTGATTCCAGCACGATCGGCAAAGAGATGACCCTTTTGAGGTGGTGCGACAGGCAGTTCCATACGCAGATGGAGTGGCTGATCAACAGAGAAATGATCAAATGGTGCCAGAGCTTTCTCGAAGAAGGGAAGTCTCCATGGCCAATGCCTTACAGAGAGAAAGGTTTCTACGAGACCTGGAAAACCTTAGCGGCTTTCGAGTGGTCGCCATGCGGAATTGCCAACAGCGCCAAGAAAATAAGCTCCCTGCCGCCATCTGCAGATGAAGCCTTGCTTTCCCATTTGGATGCGCTGGCTATACCCGAGGAACTGCGACAGGACTATCTGTCTCTTGCTCTGGCATCTCTTTCGGGCTGGGCAAGTTTCATTAACTGGCGCTCAGAGCATAGTAATTATCAATGGCAAGCAGCATATCCCATAGATCTTGTTCAGTATCTGGCTGTGCGCCCTTTCTATGAAAGAGAGCTTGTCGATAAAACGTGTCGAGCCAGACTTGGCATCGAAGGGAATTTTAAGGCGGTTGTTTCTCACCTGCAAGCCACGAGTAAGCCGAAGTCGACGGAAATCGGACGCCTTGCATCAGCCTGGGGGCTGACTATGCTTGGAAGCGCGATGAATTTTTCACAGAAAGAGCTTCTGTCCGCTGACGATCGCACCCTAAATCGACTCCTGGACTGGATGGAAGAGTTTCCGGAGTCTGAGCATGGGAAGGTGTGGCTCAACGCTTATGAGGCTGGCTTCCACGAAAAATTCATTGGTCGCCTTCGAAGTTCAGTCTCCACGCTCGAAAGAGATAATGCCCAATTGCCGCGTCCTCTGGCTCAGGCAATGTTCTGCATAGATGTTCGTTCAGAGGCATTTCGACGAAATCTTGAAGCAGTTGGAAATTATGAAACAATCGGCTTTGCCGGATTTTTTGGCGTTGCGATCCGGTGTCGTGCGCTTGATCAACATCACGAAACAGATCAGGTCCCCGCCATTGTGCAGCCGAAATATACAGTTCATGAGGTCGTCAGAGAAGATCAGAAGTATCAGGGCGTCAGGCACAGTGGTGGTGCAAGAGTCTTGTATGCGATAAAAGAAATGCTCGACGACATGAAATACCACGTGCTCACGCCATACGTGATGGTCGAATCAATCGGTTGGTTCTTCGGTGTGCAGCTCTTCGGACGGACACTGTTTCCAAAGACTTATCGCAAATGGCGAGCTCGAATAAAAGATGCAATAGCGCCTCCTGTGGGAACGCAAATGACAGTCGACCGTGTTGCAGACAACCTCGGTTTGACTCGTGAAGAGCAGTGCGCCACTGTCGAGACTGTTCTGAAGACGATGGGGTTGACCAAGAACTTCGCTCGTTTGGTTCTTGTGTGCGGACATAGCAGCACTTCGGACAATAACCCCTACGAGGCGGCTCTAAACTGCGGTGCCTGCGGCGGAAACTCCGGCAAGCCGAATGCTCGGTTGCTTGCGACCATGGCCAATAAGCCTTATGTGCGTGAGCATCTGGCGAAAAACGGCATCGTTGTGCCAGAGGACACGCACTTCGTCGGCGCTGTTCATGACACCACTACAGATGCTATCGATCTATTTGATATTGAGGATCTTCCCCATACTCATAGTAAGGACTTGGAGCAGCTGAAGCAAAAACTAGAGGAAGCAGCTCTTCGAACAAACCATGAACGTTGCAAAAAACTGCCTGGTGCAACCGATGATCCTCGGTATGCCGCGCAGGAAGTTGACAGGCGCGCCGGCGACTGGAGCGAAACACGTCCGGAATGGGGGCTTGCCGGTAATGCTGCTTTCATCATTGGCGGACGCACTCTGACAAAAGATCTGAATCTGGAAGGCAGAGTGTTTTTAAACTCACATGACTATCGGATTGATCCCACAGGCGCGCTGCTCGAAGGGATCATGCTAGGTCCGATGGTTGTTGGTCAGTGGATCAACGCAGAGCATTATTTCTCGGCAACAGATACCGAAGTTTATGGAAGTGGCAGCAAGATCTACCACAATGTCGTAGGGCGGATCGGCATTATGTCCGGTCCTCAAAGCGATTTGCGATCTGGTCTGGCTTGGCAGTCGATGATGAACGGCGAGCTTCCATATCATGAACCTTTGCGGTTATTCGTGGTGATTGAGGCGCCGCGTCAACGCATTTTGGACATCTTAGAGCGACAACCAATCTTGAGACAACTCTGTGATAACGAATGGATCCACTTGTTGGCGATAGATCATGAGAGTGACCAAAAACTCTACCTTTATCGAGTAGGAAAGGGATGGATAAATGCAGACAGTGCGAGCCAAATAGACGAACGGTTGGGCCTTTCTGACAGAGAGCCAATCGACATACAAGAGCGAAATTAGGCGAACGTTCGAAAGTCTTGCTCAACCCTAGATTTAAATTCTCACCGTCTGCAAGGATGATCGATCGTCGCAGTGGGTTTTGCTGTGGTGCCCTTCTTTGATAATGGCGCTTCTAGAGTTCGGTGCAGCGTTACAACAGCCTTCGGTGTTCTTGGGCTGATCGCACTTATCGGATTCAGTATTTGGGGAGCTCTGTCATGAACTATCCACTATGGGTGGTGCCATACCTTGGTGGCACATGGATAATAGGAATAATATCTATCATCCATGTGTACATCTCTCATTTTTCAGTGGGCGGCGGCATCTTTCTCGCGTTTGCCGAAGAACTCGCATGCGCATTTAGGCTCTTCTCATTCGTAACTGCATGATAATTGCGAGTCGCTTCCTTCACATAGTGGAGTTGAACGAGTAGGTCGAGCAAGAATATCTTCCATGCTCGTTTCTGCAAAGCATTTTTCTATGTCTGCAGCGACATCGTCAATCTTCTTGTGCAGAGCACACAGATTCATTCCATGACTTTTCAGGTTGAGAGGGCAAGTTTTGATTCGTTGTATCGGATCAACCGCATTGAGAATTTGCAGAGTATTGATTTCTGAAGGAGGCCTTGTAAGAGCAAAGCCACCTCCGCAGCCTCGTTGCGATTGTACGATATCTGCCCTTACCAATGCTTGCATTACTTTCGAAAGATAGGCTGGAGGTACCTTCGTCGCAACGGCAATCTGTTTTGTCGTGAATGAAGAGTTTTCATTCATCGCCAAGAAGACAATAGCGCGAAGTGCATACTCTGCTGTTTGAGAAATCACCTTTAAGTTCCTCTCTTATCACACAACTCTTGTTACACAGCCGCTGCTAACGCATGTTTGCTCGTAAATCGACAGACTTACACACGAGCATGGTTGGAACATATCCTTGTTCGAACCACATTCTGGACACCTCCACTTTTCAGGGAGGTCTTCAAATCTAACTGCTGGGGCGAGATTCTGTCTGGGCTCGCCAAGCGATTCGTCGTAAATGTAATTGCATACTGTGCAAATTGTTTTTCCGTTATACATGATGACCTCCACCGCTTCTTCTCTTCTGGACCTCTGTATCCAGATTAACTCTTTGCAGTGAGTCCTCAATCGTTCTCAAGAATGATTTCCGGAAACGTACATTCCATTTCAAGTGGCTGTGTTTGTCTGATACTGCATGGAAGACAACGGAAACTTCATTGCTTTTGCTCAAGCGGCATAAATCTAGATCCATTGATGCTCAAGAAATGAGAATACGGACATATGCATTATTTGATGCGTGCATTCAAGAGGCGGCGCCATAATTGGCTCTCTGAGAGTAGTTAAAATGGACGCCGCCAATTGAAGCTGGGGTAAAACTATTTGATGGGCTTTGGCACAGTCAGCAAAAAGGACTGAATATCTTCTCTCTCTCGTGGAGATAGACCATCAGCCTGTCCTTTCATAACCTGCGAAGAAACAACCCCCTTCAAAACCTTTTGCAGGTCGTGTTCGCTTAAGCGGGCGCCTAATCCTGCCAGATCGGGACCAAAGCGATCTTTGGCGCCATCGAGAGAATGGCACGCCGCGCAACCTAGTCCGAAGAATAACTCTTTTCCTCTGCGCGATGCTGTACTCTCTTTGTTTGGTGTCCAGTCCTTTGAATGGACGTGTCGAACATTTTCTACTTTGTGGTGCGTAACAGAAAAGCCCCCTTTGGGTTCGGCAAGTGTTAGAAGATAGTCGCTTATCTGCTCTGCTTGCAAGTTAGTTAATCCTGGATGCGGCATGATGTTACTTCGTTCTCTTAGAATTGTCGGAAAAGACTTATAGGCTCTATCAGGATCGCTGAGATGTGCTATCAGCCAGGTCTTGCCTCTGTATGCGCCGATTCCATCCAATGCAGGTCCTAAGTCTCCCCCAAATCCCGATATCGAGTGGCATTGCATACAATCAAGTTGTTTGTACAAGAGCTGCCCTTCCCGGCTGCTTTTGCCCTTCTTCTTCGCCTGATAGCCGATGGCTGGGAAGTTATAACGCCTAAGTGTGCCAGCGCACTGATCATTTTCATTCTGTCGACCGTTAATTGGTTGTACAGAGTTAGGAAAACCAGGCACTGCCAATGCCGGGTGTATGTATGAACTGGCGATAGAGGCGGCAACCAAAGCGGTCACTCGTACGCACACCTGGTCATCGGCGAGAAACATCCGTATTTTTTTACTCATTGATTTTTATTCAAAGCAATTCTAAGAATGACTGTTGTCCCTATGCCCTTCTCTGAATCAATTTGCAGGTGACCACCTGCCATCTTCGCTCATTCAACCATGCCTAATAGGCCCAAGTGTTTTTCCGGATCAGGGTCTTCAATTGCTGACTTTATGTCAGATTCGATACCTTTGTCCTCGACTAAAAGGACTAGAGCGCCCTGAAGCAATTCATTGCTTCTCCTTACGTTCAATTATGCGTTAGCTCGTGGATGGTGCGTCTTGAGCTTTGCGTAAGTGCAGGGCACCACGAAGAACCAGTAAGACCAGCGGTAGAATTCCACCGACAACAAAGGTCATGTCTCCGATCACTCGCAGCCACGTAAACATCTGGAACTGGCTCGAATGAATGAAGTCATAGCTGCGCGCAAACCAGAAACCGTGCGTGTAGCTTGCAATCATCTGAATTACGCCTGCAGGGAAAATGTTCAGCAGGAGCATTAGCATTAGCCCGACGTTCAAGCTCCAGAAGGAGATCGCACAGAGCTTGTTGCTCCAAGCGTCTTCAGTCATTAAATATCGCGTGCAGAATAAAACTGCTGCCACAGCGAGCATGCCATAAACACCCATGAGAGCTGCATGACCATGATTTGACGTGAGATAGGTCGCGTGTTCGTAGTAGCTGACGATTGGAGTGTTGATTAAGAACCCAAACACGCCTGCTCCAAGAAAGTTCCAGAAGCCAACAGCAATTAAAAACATCATTGCCCAATAGTGTGAGAAGTTCTTGATTGAACCTTCAACTTTTGCAAGATGTACGAACTTCCAGGCTTCCATTGTCAGCAATGTCAGCGGAACTACTTCGAGCGCTGAGAACATAGAGCCAAGCGCCATGTTAATAGCTGGCTGCGCCGTCCAGTAATAATGGTGCCCAATGCCGATGATGCCGCTGCCGAGATAAAGAATGATGTCTACATAGATTACTGAGAGCGCCGAACGTTCTGACACCATGCCGAGACTGCAGAAAAAATAGGCAACTATGATAGTGGTGTACAACTCGAAGATGCCTTCAACCCACAGGTGCACAACCCACCAGCGCCAGAAATCGGCGACGGCGAAATTGGTTCCGGGATGATACATCATGCCGAAAGAGAAGAAGAGCGGAATCGCAATTACGCCATAGAGCAGCATGTATGGCAGACTTCCTTTGTCCTGCCCTTTCAGAAGTGGTGCAATACTGCGGAAAACAATAACCGCCCAAAGTACCATGCCAACAGTGAGGAGAATTTGCCAGAATCTACCGAGTTCTAGGTATTCCCAACCCTGATGTCCGAACCAGAACCAAAGATTGCCGAGCATGTTTTTGATGCCCATCCATTCTCCGCCGATGCTGCCGACAGCAACAATCAGAATGGCTACAAAAAGGGCTTTTACGAGCCAGTGCTGAGCTTTAGGTTCGTTCTTTGAGAGCATCGCTGCCATGAACATACCTGCAGCAAGCCACGCGGTTGCAATCCAAAAAATCGACAGTTGTAAGTGCCAGCTTCTGGTGATGCTATAGGGCAAAATGTCGCGAATGTCTATCCCATACAAGCCGCCCGCCTCAACGATGTAGTGTGCCGTCACCACTCCGAAGACGGTTTGGAAAAGGAAGAGTAGAACGACAACGATGAAGTATGGATAGATAGATGTCTGTGAGCGAAACGGTTTGAACGATTTTACGTTGTCTGTGAGCGTTGTCCCGTCTGGTGCCCAGCCGAGATTAGGAAATGCACTCATGAGAAACTGCGTCAATCCGATGCCGCCTACGAGCATGATCAAGCTCATGGCGCTCCAGAGAAAAATCTGCCAGTTGGGAAAGTTGCCGACCAATTCTTCGGGCGGCCAGTTGTTTGTAAAAGTGAAGTCTTTGCCAGGACGATTGGTTGAACACGCCCATGCAGACCAAGCAAAGAAGCGGGTCAGCTGCAATCTCTCTTTCTCGTCCTTTATATAATTAATTGGTAAAGGGAGTTTGCCGCCGCTGCCAAACTCTGTATCAAAATGCTTGATACTAGCCTTATATCCTTCAATTTGATTTTCAGTAAACGTGAGTGATTTTGATTGCGCATCATAACGATTTTGTTTCAACTCAGACGATAATCCGGTCTTCAGTTCTCCTTGTTCAGCGGCGGACAATTGAGCGTACGCTTTGCCGAATTTTTTTTGTGCTTCCCTTTCCAGCGCGGTTTCTGCGGCTAAGTGCAAATACTCTGCTGAGAAATCTGGTCCGTTGTATGCTCCATGTCCGAATACGGACCCGACATCCATCAATCCAAATTTCTGAAAAACACCTTGTCCGGCAATGATGTCTTCACCAGTGAAGATGGTGGTTCCACTTTGATCCACTACTTTGTCTGGAATGGGTGGCGCTTGAGTACTGGTTTCGTGCCCCATGAAAATGAGTGTGGAGAAACCCATGATCAGTACGAAAAGGACGCTTAGTTTCCATCTCCAAGACATAAGGCTTACTCCGGTTGTGAGTGATAATGCGGACAAAAATGTCTCAAATTGATGTTAGCAGAGTAAATGTGACTTGCACTCATACTTTGTGATGATGCTACACCCAACAGAAGTTGTAGACTAGAAGTGCAAGAGAAAAGTCAAAAGCAAATAGGAAAAGGTCTAAGACAAAGCAGAGGCATTCTCGAATAAGCAACTAGTTTAGAAAGATCTCAAAGCGATGGCGCCAAGAAACGCTCTCTAGGAGCAGTCCAATTTCTCTATGGACGCCATCGCTTTTGAGAAACGAAGATCGGAAAGGCAGGTTTTAACCTGCCTTTCTGTTTGACTTCACACGGTATCCATTGTGTTTGGTTAGCTCTTCGAACTAATCGATAAGCTCTTCAATTCTGTCTTCTCCATCAACCCATAAGGGAGTTTTTTCTAGAGGGGCCACCGCCTGCGTCTCTTGAAAGTGAATAATTGCGTCGAACTGACCAGTCAGGGTCGAGAAAAAGTAATGGCTAAATCGTTCAGTTTGGGGGATGTATAAAACTCCGATGGCACGTTGAAGGCGAGGATGCTTCAGTCCGTTCACGAGATTCGTTGCTTTCAGCGGCAGTATAAAAGCCGGCAAGTCTACTTTGTTGAATAGATGTTCGTAGCTTCCTAACATTCCAGGTCTTACGTTTTTTCGCTCAGCTGCTCCGCCCCAAGTTGATGCTGCAGTAACCGTTCCGGAATAACCACTAAAGCCAATCAACCTGCAATCATCGCCAATTTGCTGGCGAATCAGTTGCCCAACGTTCAGCTCCCCTCTTTCCGCCATTTCAGTGGCGCGGGCGTCTCCTAAATGCGAATTGTGGGCCCAAATGACTGCCTTCATCTGCTTGCCGGAGCGCTTCATGTGTTCGCGCAATGCCAGAAGCGTTCTGACCATGTGGGTATCTCGAAGATTCCATGTACTCATGCGCCCTCTAAACATCTCTCGATAATAGGCCTGGGCATGAGCGATAAGCACGGCGTTCTGTTCGGCGAAGAAAAACTCGTCAGACGCCACTGCGCCGTCTCTTTTTAGATATTCGAATTCTCGCTTTTGCAACTCTACCAATTCGTCGATGATATTTTCCTCGCACGCTTTGGTCAGTCCCAAAGACGCTGCATAACCGTAGGCTTGCTCGTCATAACCGTAAGCAGACAAGCAGCTGTATCGCTCTCGCGCGCGTTTGGCGGCATCCGGATCAATGGGCTCCAGATACCTAATCACCGCATCAACTGAGCGGTAGAGACTGTAAAGATCGAGTCCGTAAAAGCCGACTTTCGAGTCATAGTCGGGTATTGCGCGATTATGGTCTTCAAGCCACTCAATAAAGGAAAGGACGTCTGCGTTGCGCCATAACCAGGTTGGAAAACGTTGAAAGTCTCGAAGCGCTTCTACCGCGTCTTTTGCGTTGCCTCTGCCTTTGACGTATCGGTTTACAGTAAGGGCATCTGGCCAATCTGCCTCTGCTGCCACTACGTTGAATCCTTTCTCTTCAATCAGCCTCTTTGTGAGGTCAATTCTTGTCTTGTAGTATTCATGCGTACCATGGGAAGCTTCGCCGATCAGTACAAATGATGCGTCTCCCACTAAATCCATAAGAGTATCTAGTTCGTGTTTTTCGCCAGTGTAGGGGATAGCGTGGCGTCGAACAACTTTGCTCAATTGAGCGTCCGGGGAATGCGGAGTTTCGATTATTTGCATTTTGAAAATTTCCTTGAAGAACTCTTAGCCAGCGCGTTTTCCTTTTAGTTGGCTATATATCCGTGCCAATTCGAGCTTGCTTATGTCGTCGCATAAAGTCACGGCTCTTAGATTTTTTACCGAAGAACTGCAAACAGGGCACCTCCACGTAAGTGGCAAAGCTCGAACGGGGGTGTTTGGCTGAACACCGTTTTGGGGATCTCCGTGCTGCTCGTCGTACACATAGATGCGGCAGTTATCGCAAAAATAATAATCAAAACTTTTTGCTCTGCTTCCCATCTTTTTTTCCTCTGGTAAATGCCTTTTACATGACAATCTAAACCAATGAACACTTGGAGATATCGGTCTAAAGACTTAGTCTGCACTAAGGAGTGCAAGCTTGTGCCAAGCGCATTCTCGATAGTCGCTCACACTCTGATTCGCTCTATCTGGAATGCTGACAGTTCCACGGCATCATGCGTAGGATGGTTGCCAGCCCGCAAGTGTTCATTAAGGAGGAGAAAACCATGCCAACAGCAGCCACGACCGAGAGGAAAATCCAATTGGCGTTAATGCTGTATGACAGAGCAATTCCAGTAAGAATAATTAGACCCGCGGTGAAGCGCACTTGGCGCTCGAGAGACCATACATGCAAAGATTCACCGTCGATTGGCAGCCCGTTTCTCGCCCATGCGTCCATGCCGCCCTTGATTACAAAAACGGACTGATAACCCAGAGACTCTAATTCCTTTGCCGCTACTCCAGCGCGTTTTCCGCTTCGACATAGAAGATAAATGTCTCTATGTTCGTCCAAGGTCTTGGCTCTATTTGAAAACTGCGAGTATGGCACGTGGAGAGATTTGTCGATCTTTGCTGTGTTTCTCTCGAAGTCTTCTCTAATGTCAACCAATTGTAGGTGTTCTCCAGCGGAGATTTTGTCGAAAACATCTTTGGGGCTTATTTCGCTAATGGACATTTTGCACCTCTGAGTGGTTTGTGCCTCACTCGCTATCATCCAGGTTTCGGAGTTTTTGGGCATGAATACAAAGGTCGGTTTTAATTCATCATTTGGTATGAATTGATTCCAGATAGTCCGTGGACTCTCGAGCCGTTTTGCTTGAAGTTTCGATCCTTTTCTTGCTCGCTTCCGACAAATGTTTTTTCAGTCCGCCTTCCAACAAGTCTTTCACTTGCGTGAGAAATCTCGCGGCCTCACTTCCGTCAATACATCTTTGATCAAAGAGTAGAGATAGAGTCATCGTTGGACGTATAACGATCTCTCCGTTTCTGACTATCGGACGATCTTCAATTACGCCAATTCCAAACGTAGAAGTGCAAACACACGGACCTGTAATGGCTGTGACACCGTATTTTCCGAGGGAGCTAAGACCAAAACTTGCTCTGGTTATCTGCAAACGTAGTCTTGGCACAACCATTGCCATTCTTATGATCAGCTGTCGAACCAGCCAAGGCATCTTGGAAAATCTGTGCTCTGTATTTAGCTCCGGCTGGTTGACGATTGAATTGTCAGAGAATGTGATTAGTTCTTGCATGATTGCCTGCAGATCCTTTTTGTGAGGCTCATCGATTGTTCCGAAAAACACCGCGGGTTTTCCATCGACAAAGCGCTCAACGGTAAAACCTCCGCATATCCTCTCTAGAACAGCAAGGAGTCCAAAAGGCAAGGCGAGGCTTCTGGAGGCTGGGAAGGAAGCCTGAGCGGTGGCAATTGCTTTCAGAAATATCGCTGTTTCTGTTAGTCTGATGCCTTTTTTGTGAAATTCTCCCTTTAGTTCCTTTACCCATTCCATATCAACGTCGCAGAATACTGTCGCCGGCACTGCATCTTTACTGACAATAGTAATTAGATCCAGAACATTCCATCGGCTACGTTCAAGTTGTGAGTAAGTAAAAGCTGGTTCTGGTTTTTCCATGACTATGCGCGCATACAAAGTGAACTGGTTAAACAGGAAAGACCCAGGTTGTTCCACAAAAAGAAGACGCCAGGTCTAACTGGCGTCTTCAGGCTCTAAGCTTTCGCTCTGGTGCCTGCTGCCCCTGGGGAGTTCTTCAATTCCACCCTGGGTTTCTCTTGCAATACTAGTGTAATACCAGTGTTCAATACCGGTATCATCACTAAGTATCATTCCGGGATCATGCCCGAGGATTAGAGGAGAAAGCGCTATCCGATACGTTTCCCAGCGTAAATCTCAAGCTCTGTTCTTCAGAAGACTGATGCGTTTGAACGCTTGTATCACCGTTTATCAGCTTGAAACTCCAGGAACTTTTGTTCTAAATTGCCGCGTTCGTCATAGTTGATTACTGTGAATGGCCTGATTCTTCTGTCAATGCAGATGCTGCGAGAAACATGCAGTGGCTTTCCGCTGGCATCAAAGTCGCTTATCTTCATTTCGACCTTTATGATTCCGTCACTAAGAGGGCTGTAGGTAACGTCAGTAATTTCGTAAAAACTGTCATAAAGTTGCTGCCGGCTTTTGGGAGAACGCACAACCTTTCCGATTGTGCGTAGAGTCAATTTGTCAGTGTATGAGCTAAGGACAGAAACCTGAATGATGTTCTGGCTTTCGCAATATTCGTTTGTTTCGAGTGTTCTCTGATAAGGTGTGGCGATGTAATGCCATATTCTCCCATAGGAGTCTTGCTGCGTTCCGATTGTTCGTACCATGCTGACAGTGATGTTGACCGGTTTGCTTAGCAATCGCCGCCCCGTCGAACAGTCTATCGAATCGAAAAATGTGCGAACGCGGGTTTGCCAGGTTCCAGCTAGCCATGCGGGCACTTGAATCCACTGGTAGGTCTCTTGATTCTCGGTAACTGATGAGCCTACCATTGCCGATGTGCTTGCGCTGGTGCTTGTGAAAAGGAGCAGAAGAGCCCCGAAAGCAGCTAGGCATATTTTTTTTGTCACAGTAACTTCTCCAGCAAGCTTGGCTAATTTAGTTCATTCTTTTATTGGAGATATCAGGCAAAAGGACTAGTGAATTCTCTTCTTCAGATGAAAGCTGGTGCGATTCATTCTCGCTCTGATTGACAGAATTTGCTGCTGGATCCGTTAAGATTGACAGTGCATCAGGTAATCTAGCGAGCAACGGAGGTTGTAGTTATGTCACCTCCGCGGTAACTAATGTTTGTTTTGGCAGTATCCTGCGGATATAATTGTCCGAGTTTTGGCAATTGGACACACTGGAGTCTCATGGCGTTTTCATATGGGCTGAAAATAGCAGGAGGTTAGATGGTATTGAAGTTCGGCGCCGACGCGCAAACTCGCGACGAGAACCCTTTCGAGGGGACCGACGTCACCCATTCCGAAATTGAAAAGCGCAGAGAATTTCTAGCAATCGACGAGCTTGATGCAAAGAGGCTTGGCGAAATTCGTGAGTTCGCGCACGAGAATGTGGAAGGCATAGTCGAAGAGTTCTATTCTCATTTACTTTCTTTCCCTCAAACTGCTGCCTTCTTTCGAGATCCAAAAGTTCTCGCGAGAGTAAAACAAGCTCAAACTCGTTACTTTCTCGATCTTGTCGGTGGCTCCTACGGCGATGATTACGTTAGAAATCGACTGAAAATCGGTCGACTTCATCAGAATATTGACCTTGGATTTGATGTTTATCTTGGCGCATACAGGCGTTATCTGGATTCATTTCTGCGCCGCTTGTTAGCGGCATTCAGTAATGACACTGAGAAAGCAATCGAAGGCTATTTGTCCATGTTAAAGCTGGTCTTTCTGGACATTAGCTTGGCTGCTGACACTTATTTGAGAACCATCAGGCTGCAGACCGAAGCAATTAAAGAACTGGCAACACCGGTTCTACAAGTTCGCGATGGCTTGCTCATCTCACCAATCATCGGCATGGTCGACACACAAAGGGCCAGGCAGCTTACTGAGTCGATCCTCTGGGCAATTCGAGAAAAAAGAGCGAAGGTAGTTGTAATTGACATTACAGGCGTTCCCCTTGTTGACTCGAAGGTAGCCAATCATCTCGTTCAGACTGTAGAAGCTGCCAGACTAATGGGGGCAGTCGCGATAGTCACAGGTATTTCGCCTGAAATCGCTCAAACACTGGTGGTTTTGGGAGTCAATCTTTCCAGCGTTAAGACCGTGGCTGATTTGCAGACTGGTATAGAGGAAGCTGAGTTCTACCTCAGTAACAGGCCTTCTAATAATCACGATCACGAAATGCAGGGTAACTAACAATGCCTGTACCCATTCTCAAGCAAGGGCATTTGTTGATTGCTACCCTTCAGACTGAGCTTACTGATCGAGACTGGTTTGACTTTCAAATGGAAGTGACCAAGCTAGTCGGCGTTCATCGAGCCAGAGGCGTTATTCTCGATGTTACCGTCTTAGATGTTCTTGATTCTTTCGCTACTAAGAGTTTAAAGAACATCGCCGAAATGGTGAGGTTGCGTGGCGCTCGGGCCGTAGTCGTAGGTATACATCCAGACGTAGCCTTTACGATGGTTCAGCTAGGATTGACATTGCACGGTATTGACACGGCAATTGACCTCGAACACGGTCTAAATCTTCTAAACCTGAGAACCAGTTCTAGTACTGCAAATGGACGAAATTAGAATTCCGATTGCCAATGAGGTCGATATTGTAGCGGCTCGTCATCAAGGACGTACCCTAGGATCGAAACTTGGATTTTCGAGCAGCGAGCAGACTCTTATAGCGACTGCCATTTCCGAAATCGCCAGAAACATCGTCACCTATGCCAGACAGGGGCATATCACATTTTCAATCGTCGAAGCATTACCCAAGCAAGGCGTGCAGATAGTCGCGGAGGATGAAGGACCAGGAATCGCTGACATTTCACTAGCGCTGCAAGACGGTTATTCAAGCAACAAGAGCCTGGGGCTTGGTTTACCAGGCGCTAAGCGGCTAATGGATGAGTTTGAAATCGATTCTCAACTGGGTCGAGGCACAACGATCAAGATGATTAAGTGGAAACATCGTAAATGACCTCTCTTCAAGATCATGAGATTGCAGAATGGTTTGCCGCCAGCAAACCTCATCCGCACGAGAATGTTTGCGGCGATGGCTACCTTGTTCAGAACACTCAGAGAGGAGTGTTGTTTTGCGTAGTCGACGGCTTGGGTCATGGAAAAGAAGCTTTTGCTGCGACAGAGAGAGCTCTTCACACAGTAACCAATCATGCTGATGATGACCTCGCGTTCATTATGGAGAGCTGCAACACAGCGCTGAAACAAACGCGAGGAGCCGTAGTCAGTTTAGTCCTATTCGATCATTTGCAAAGCCAAATCTCTTGGGTCGGAGTCGGCAATGTAGAAGGCGTTTTACTTCGCCCTTCCGAAAAACGCGAGTGGCTGCCACTGCGCTCCGGCATTGTCGGCTGCCGGATGCCCAGGCTTACGGTTACCAGCTTGCCGTTGACTGCTGGGGATCTCCTCATAATGTATTCGGACGGTGTGCACAATCGCGCTGTGGAGAACCTGCAATTCTATAATTCGGCTCAGGAAATCGCCTCCGGGATAATGAGCGATCATCTGAGACATACGGATGACGCTATCGTTTTGGTCGCACGGTATCACGGCACTCAGTTACGTGAGGACTGTCGCTAAGTGGAAGAGCAGTACCAGACAATTCTTCTTCACTACATTACTGATGGCGGCGAGCCCGACCTTGAGCTTGCCTATGAATGTGGGCGCCAAGCAGTCGTCGAAGGCACAAGTGTGCTGCAGGTCATTGATGCGCATTATCAAGCACTTTCCGACGTTTTGAGTCGGGCTGAGACACCCGAAGATAGTATGACTATCGTCCAGCGAGCTTCGAGCTTACTTAAGGAAGCCTTGAGCCCATTTGAAATGACGCAGCGTGGATATGGTGAAACCATAAATGTACTGCGCAACCAGAACGAGAAGTTGACCAAGTTGATGGAAGAGAAATCTGAGCTCCTTACGCAAAGAGAAGATTTTATGATGGTCGTTACGCATGATTTGAAAACGCCCATCAACGCAGCTGATCGCTGTTTGTCTCTATTGTTGGAAGGCGATTTTGGCGCTCTTACTGATACCCAACTTGAGGTGCTCTCGACAATGAAGGAGAGCAACCAGCGAATGTTTACAATGGTCAGAAATTTGCTGGACGCTTATCGGTATGAGCAGTCGACGCCGGTGCTCCATATGTTCAAAATGGATGTTGGCCAGACAGCCACCGCGGTTGTGAATAATTTCAAACTACCTGCGCAAATGAGAGACATGACAATCAAGGCAGAGCTAGACACTGAGCAACCAAATATGGTGCTAGGTGATGCTAATGCCATTCAGCATTTGATAACGAATTTGATCGATAACGCAATTAAGTTCACTCCTGATGGTGGTGTTATAACCCTGAAGGTGCGCCGCCATGAGGATTCGATAAAGATAGAAGTTTCTGATACAGGCAGAGGAATTGGGAAGGACGAGCAAAGCAGGCTGTTTCAACGTTTCTTTCAAGCCGAAGGTGGCAAGAAGATGTATACCGGAACTGGTCTGGGTCTGTATTTATGCAATCAAATAGCAGCCGCGCACAATGGCACAATTGAGTGCGAGAGCGAGATAGGACGCGGCACCACATTCATTGTTACGCTTCCATCCATTCGTGACTAAGCTCCAGTAATGATTTCGACTATTTCTTGCGAAACAGATTAGCTGATGAAGCAATTAATAGTCCTGAGGAACGATAACTACTTCGCGATAAATTGTCATTTTTAAGCTGAGGCCTTTTCAGGTAAAGCTTATGAACGTCAAAGAGAGACTTCCGCTCAGTAACAGCAAGATCGCCGAAAAATTAAACAGCATCGGGGACTTGCTAGAAGAAAGTGGAGACAATCCCTATCGGGTAAAAGCATATCGGAACGCCGCCACGGTGGTGGGACGCAATTCTCGCGAAGTTTCCGAAATTCTCGAAGATAAAGGTCTTGAAGGATTGATGGAACTGGACGGGATTGGTATCTCGCTATCGCATGTCATTCAAAGAATTGCAGAAGATGGACATGTCTTACTGCTTGATCGCTTGCTAAAGGAAGTAAATCCGGAGGTCTCGCTGGCATCTGTCCCCGGAGTCGGCAAAAAGCTGGCAGCAGAGATCCACAACAAATTAGGAATCGAAAATCTCCACGACTTAGAAATTGCAGCAAATGACGGTCGTCTTGCGGCTGTACCGGGCATGGGTGAAAAACGCCTGCGCGCTGTGCGAGAGTGCCTAGCTGGTAGGTTTCATAGATTTCCTGTGATGAAGTCGCCAAAAGTCCAAAGTCACATTCATTCGCCAGGCAATAACCCTGAAGTAAATGTGGCTGAGATTCTCAATATTGATAATGAATACAATCTTGCTGTCAAAAAGCATAGTCTGCCCTTAATCACTCCAAAACGATTCAATCCAACAAGAAGCGCATGGCTGCCTGTTTTACATACAGTTAGAAACAATCGTCGCTATACTGCAATGTACTCAAATACTGCAAGAGCGCATGAGCTTGGGACACAGAGAGACTGGGTCGTGATTTATCTTGACGGCGGTAATCTGCAGTGGACAGTTGTCACTGCTCGATATGGTTCATTAGCTGGAAAGAGAGTGGTGCGCGGGCATGAGCGAGAGTGTCTGGAGTTTTATCAACTCCCTGCTGTTGCTGCGCCATCTAGATAATTAGACTGATCTGCAGATGTTTCTTCTAGAGCTCTGGATAAATCTGCGATGATGTCGTGCCAATCTTCAAGACCCAACGAAAGGCGTATACCCCCGGGCGAAATGCCGATGGCATTTTTGAGATCGTCAGGCAGCGCCGCATGCGTCATCGAGTACGGAGCTTCGATCAAGGTTCTAATCTGTCCGAGGCTCACTGCAAGGGTGATACACCTGGAGTTCTTAGCCACGACATCTATAAACATTTCTGCAGCTTTCTGTGCACGGCATTGACTTCCCTTCAAGACAAAATAGATGACTGAGCCAGGTGCAAACTTTCCGTCATAGCTAAACATCTGTTTGCGGGCGAGTTCTCTTTGAGGAAAGGATTCCAACCCTGGATACATTACTTTCTCGATCATTGGATGACCCTCAAGAAAGTGGGCGATTTTCATCGCTGACTTTTGCTGATTTACCATTCGAGCTGCTAATGTAGGCAGACCATAAACAAGAATCGGCCATGCGCCTTTCGGCGAAAGGACGCCACCGAAATCTTTTCGATATAAGAGCAAATCTCTTTGATACTTGGCGGAGGCTATCACTACTCCTCCCATGTCTGTTCCAAAGCCGCCAATGTTTTTGGTTAAGCTGTGAACGACTATGTCTGCTCCGAATTGAAGCGGCCTCTGGCAGAATGGTGTTGCAAATGTGTTATCCACAATCAATAGAATTTCGCGACCCTTAGGTCTGGTTGCATTCACGTCGGAAATTGATTTCTTTATCGAGGCAATATCCAGTATGTCTAAGGTTGGGTTGACCGGCGTTTCCAGATAAACCACCCTCGTATTACAAGTGATGGAAGACCAGAATGCACTGGGATCCTTTAGATCAACAAACGAGGTAGTAATACCCTGTCTTGGGAGCCAGTTTGCAAACAGGCTGTACGTGCAGCCGTACAATGTGTGATGCGCGACAATTTCGTCTCCGTGTTTTGTAGTAACTCCTATGGCAGCGCTGATTGCCGCCATTCCAGTGGCAAAACAGACTGCAATGTCACCGCCTTCCGCACATGCAAGTTTTTCTTCGAGCATGCCTCGGGCCGGTTCATCTAATCGGTCGTATATAAAGATCGGAAGACTGTCAATGTCTTCTGGATTGGCAAAGTGAGCAAAACCTTCAGCTCCCCTTTGGACGTTGTCTAGTCTATACGCGCAAGACGCTGACATGGGAGGAACAATATGATGATTGTATTCCCAGTGTTTGCTTCCATAGCTTCCGTCAATCATGCGAGTTCGCATGTTGTAGTTCGCCTGATTTTGTTCTTTATTCTTAGCCATCGAAAGCATCCGGATCGGGTATCACTATTGCAACGATAACGTTGCGTATTTAATGTGAGCCTCGTTCTCAGGAATGATGATGTGGACGTGCTTCTGGTGTGTCTCTTTCCTGAGAGTCCGCAAATTTTCGAGTGACGTGCTTTTCTGCGAATCATACTTTTGATGCATCATATCAATCCGAATGTAGATGTAGCGAAGCGAGCTTCCGGGCGATGATATGTCCAGGTTGCTTATCAAGGCAAGCAAAGATAACTATTGGCGAGACTCATTAAAGGAGAAAGGAAAATGACTACAGCGACGCCTGTTAAGGAAGAAAAGGCCAAGGAAACTAAGAAAGAATCCACAGCTATTGCTCGCAGGGAGCATCCGTTTCTTGCGTTGCAGGAAGAGATGAATCACTTGTTTGAGGAGTTCAAGGGCGGGCTTCCTTTTGGCAGAAACAGATGGTTTGAACCAATGTCGGAATTCAGTGCCAAGGTAGATATGAAAGATGATGACAAAGTAATTGTCGTCAGTGCTGAATTGCCAGGCGTTGAAATGAAAGACATTGAAGTGAAGGTCGAGGACAGATCTCTTGTAATTAAAGGAGAGAAACGCTCTGAGAAGGAAGAGAAGGACAAAAACTATTACAGAATGGAAAGAAGCTATGGCTCGTTTTATCGCTTGCTTCCATTGCCGGCGGCGGTTGAGAAGGATGCAGTGGAGGCCGTCTACAAGGACGGTGTGCTGAAAGTGACCTTACCTAAATCGAAAGAAGCGATCGAGAATGGCAAGAATATTGCGGTAAAGGCCGGTTAGTCCGCTCTTACAGTAAGCAGAAGGCGCGCCTATCACGGGCGCGCTTTTGGTTTCAAATTCTTGAACGGTCTTTTGTCCTATTCGCCCTTGTCGATTGGACCTTGTTGCCAATGAAAGCTACCAACGGTGTCAAGCGGGCGCTAATCTCAGTTTGCAGGTCAGGATCCATCAAGCAGCGATCAAGCTCTGCCGCAGTGAAAAGTTTGATAGCGCGTTTGTCACCCCGACCTAGAATATTCAACTGATAGGAAGTGGTGTCGTCGCCGATACCACAAATCTCCCAACTCCAACTCTTAATTTCTAAGGAAAGTACTTTAGAGATATCTTCAAGCCGGTTGCCAATCCAGTCCATAGCATCATTTCGAGTGTCTATGCCGACTATTTCGCTTCCTGTTTTTTTATGCAATTGCAACTCTCCTAGAGAACAACTTCAACTGCGTGGAACATCAATGATTGGCTGCTCGGAAGTGTGCAATTGATGCGGTGACTGACTTTCTTTCAATTGAATTAGGCTCGAATATGCCGAAAGGCACATACTTCTTTTGGCTGTTGATACGTATCGCGACTCACGTTCGATGATTTTTATGAGCCTCTGTTTTTGCAGAGTGCAAGCGTGGCTATTTCTGCGAAAAACTAAACCGAGGGTCTCCAATTGCTTGAGATCATTCATATGCTCAGCAGGCAGATCGGATGCATTCACAGGCTCAAGCTCCACCAGCAACTTCACTAGAGGTGCCAGTTTGATGAGTACGTCGAACAGGTCGCTTGTTAAGTAAGTCATTCCCTCTCTGATTAGAGCGAGTGCGAGGTGCAAAAGCGCTTGAATCCTGACGCAATAACCACTCCCCGCATTAATGGAGCCGTTTGATTATATGGCGAATTTCGCATATACGCAATTGCGTAAGTTGCTATGTGTTATTCTAACCCATAAGCTGTAGAAGGCCAAACATTGAAGTGTGTAAATTTGACTGAATCAGCGTTTTGAACCACTATTGAGAAAGTACGCACTTTAGCAACTACTGAAATGGCGATATGACAGAGCAAACAGAGCAGCTTGTAAAGTTCAAAGCCGAATTTTTTAAAGCCCTAGCCAGCCCCCTCAGAATCCGCATTCTGGATGAACTCCGTGATGGCGAGCTGACTGTCACGGAATTGAGACTGAGGCTTAGAGTTGAGCCTACTAATATTTCCCAGCAATTGGCAGTTCTGAAGTCAAAAAACATCATCGCTGGGCGCAAGCAAGGCAGCAATATTTACTACTCGTGCCGAGATCCGGCCATTTTTGGCTTGTTGGACGCTGCCAAGCAAGTTTTTAACAACCATCTAGTGGATATAAGGGACATCCTCGAAGCTCTGTAGCCGAAAGCCATTTCATTTCCTGAAAAAATTTGCGTGTCCTGAGAGCTTGGCTTTCGGGACCTAAAACCGCATTGACGGAAATGTAAGTTTATGAGATGCTAACAATTAGCAATTACGCAATTCTGCAATTACGTAATTGTGAACGATCGGTCCAGGATTGATTCCTCTTGCGGGGATAGCCGGCTTTTTTGAGACTCGATCGGTTGCTTCGCTGTGGGTAGCGGATCTGAATTTGGTGAAGCCGGACACATTTACGGAATTTTGAAAATGAGCAGAAGACTTCTCATTGGAAATCTTTCGCTGGAGACCGAGGAAGCATCACTTCTTTCGTTGTTTTCGCAGGCGGGCTCCGTTCGACTAGTCGAGCTGGCGAGCGATCCCAATACGGGGCGGAAGAAAGGATTTGCATTCATAGAGATGTCTACCAGGGCGGAGGCTTTAAGAGCGATCAAGCAATTAGAAGGCGCCGAAGTAAACGGTCGAAACATAACAATCCATCAGTCTCAGGTACGAGAAGAAAAACAAGGCTTGTCTTTTTTCGCAAGGCTCTTGAAGTTGCCGCATGCGTGAAGTAGAGCCTGCAAAATATTTTTAGTTGTGCGCTCCCTCAATCGCTTTGTTTCTGTAGCGATGGAGATGGATGCAGCAAGCTGTGGAGGTGCGTGTTTGCTACGCACCTTCACTAGCAGAATCAGTCATTTTGGCTTTGAACAGTGATCGGAATTTTTCGAATCCAATCGGAAATTTCCTGTAGTGTTCGCAATGCCCCCAATTCCTCTAAATCTCCTTCAAACTTTTCCTGCGTTTCCTCCGGCAGTAAGCGTCTGAAATTGCTCAATATTTCTACCCGTTTGATCGAATCGATACCAAGGTCTGACTCTAGATCCAGTGCAGGATCGAGCATTTCTGCAGGGTAACCGGTTCGCTCACTTACTAAATCGATGAAGCTAGTAATCAGTTCGTCCGCAGTTTTAGGCAACCCCAGCGCCGGAAGGCTTGGGGGACCGGATCTTTGGGAAGATGCAATTGGCGCCGGCGCTGGAACATGTTCGACAGCAGCGACAGATTCAATAGGCTGCGCTTGAACCGGATTTTCGAATCTCGGCTTTATGTTGAATGGTGCCGGCTCATTTTGAGCTGATTGCAATGCCGGTCGGGTCATCAATCGCTCATACTGAGGCGAGAGCACAGACTTCGACTGTAAATATGCCAGCATAACTTGCTGCTGAGTCTGCAGAAAGCTCGTGGTCATCTGCAGCATTGTCTGCTGAAATGTGATTATGACTGCATCTGTACCGGTTGTAGCTGGATGGCTGTGCTGATACTTTGGGGACTTTTCTGTCTCCATGCGCAAGCCTTTGAGATTCGTCTGTTGTATTGGAACCTCCTATATGGCAGAAGCAAATGTCTGCCAAATAGTTTTAATCTGGTTGAACAGTTGCGCAATTACGCAAATTCGGAAATACTATAACAATATAGAGCCAAATCAGCAGAATGTTCAATGAAAAGAGAATTAGCAACTGACGAAATAGCATCCAGCAAGCGTCTCTTTGCGTGCTTGGTAAAACAGTGCAGTCAGGAGCTGGGGATTGCAGAACCCATAATCAATTGGGCCTGCGAGTACGATCGCTCTAAGACCCACTATGTGGTTTTTCTTTTCTTCGGATCGAAGACCGAACGCTATAGGTTGGACGCTGCTGATTTGGCGGCACTGGCAACTGATTCCAGCTTGAAGCAATCCGTCATTGAAAAAATAGAACAGATACTGCATAAGTTCCTCGATTCAACTTTGTGAGGGGAAATGTTGAGTTGGCGTCATATCATTACTGGCAAGCACTGGGTTGAAGTAGAAGCAATCATGCTTTTCCCCGAATGCGACGGGCGAACACTCAAGACGAAATGGACTGTCGAGAAGAGCAAAGACAATGTTGTGCACAACTTGATTCTGTCGACTGGCTTGGTAGATGCCACCATTCAGTTTCCAACCGATGTACTAAAGGCTGTTAAGCGGGACGATTATGTACAGAGGCGTATTCGACGAAAACTAAAAAAGACAATGCGCTTTTTGACATGATTGACGTAGATTCGCAATGATTTCCGGACGGGCACCAAATACGGTGGCGGCTGGGGACTTCCTCGCGAGCAACAATCAAAACTTTTGGCTTGCGCGAAGCTTTCGCCGGCTGTCTGCTTACTTGGTTATTTTTTGTAATTGCAGAATTTCGCAATTGCATTTACACTAAAATGGAAATCGCTGCAGCTGAAGCTGAGTGGGCTGGGTGATTTCTTGCAATCATCTTTCAACGCGGACTGAAGAGACTCGAATTGACCGTACCTGTCGTGTCTTTACTGCACAAGAGCTTGCAGTGCTGATACATGCCGAGACGAGTGTGTGCAAAGCAATTATTGATTCAAGCAGGAAAGCTCTGAGAAATTACTGCAACGACGAAGCATTCAAATGACTGATAGGCAAACGCGAGCAACAGATTCAAATCGCTTCCTGGGATTCGATCATCGTTATCTGATTTCAGAGTGGAAGGAAATCTTCAACTCCAAAACCGTTGTTTCGGATGCATGGGCAGGAGTCACTGTCGCTCTTGTTGCCCTTCCGTTGAACCTTGCACTGGCAATAGCAGCAGGCGTGGAGCCAGGAATCGGTATTACGACAGGAATCGTTGCGGGAATTATTGCTTCGGTGCTAGGCGGTCAGAAATACGGTGTGACGGGCCCGGCAGCGGCTATGGCTGTGGTTCTCATCGGAGTGGCCGAAACCTATGGTTTACAAGCAATTTGGCTTGTAGGCATCATTGGCGGTGCCCTGCAAATTGCGGCCGGTTATTTCAGATTAGGCAAACTCATTTCTTATATTCCAATGCCTGTCATTGTTGGGTTTGCCAATGCTATTGGAATTCTCGTAATATCCAACTCTCTATCCGACTTTCTTGGTGTTCCCAAGGGAGTCGCGCACGCTAGTCCTCCTGCTCCTGCCGCTTCGCATCCATATATTCCTGAATTCTTGGAAGATATCGTCATTCTCGTCTCTAGGGTTGTCTTGCATGGGGAGATAAATCATTTTGCTGTAGTGACTGGTATGGTGGTGCTTTTGCTGGCAATCATGGTTCCGAAGTTGACAAAGGCAGTACCCAGTCAACTTGTTGCAATCGTTGTCGCATCACTTCTGGCTTCTTGCCTGGGTTTTCACTTGCCAAAGATTATCGACATAAGCACGATTCCAGCATCATTGCCTCTCCCTCACTGCCCGGAGTTGCCGTGGGGGCAGCTGGGTACTCTCTTTCCTGTTGCAATAACTGTCTTTATGCTGGGTTCAATCGAGTCTTTGTTGTCGGCTTCGGTGGCTGACGGAATGACAATGTCCAAGCGTCATCATTCCGATCAAGAGCTGATCGGGCAGGGTGTTGCAAACATCGTTATTCCATTTTTTGGCGGAATTCCGGTCACAGGTGTCATAGCTCGGACTGCAGTCAATATTAGAGCGGGAGCGAAGACGAGGCTTTCAGGGATCATTCATTCTCTGACACTGCTGATACTTGTTCTGGTTTTCGCAAAGTCAGCGGAGCAAATCCCCCTTGCCGCTTTATCCGGCATATTGATTTTGACTGGTTTTCGCCTAATAGAGTGGGACGCGACAAAACAAATCTGGCATGCTTCTAGAACAGAAGGATATGTTGTGTTAGTCACCACCGCGATATCCGTACTCATAGACCTTACTGCCGGTGTATTCACCGGATTGCTGATGACATGCGCTCTATTCATCAGACAGATTTCTGCCGGTATCGTTGTGCCAGAAGAAGCTCAAGATAGGCGTTCGAATGTAAGACAGCCATTTCCATCATGCAAATATGTAAGAACATTTCTAATTGATGGTCCTTTGTTCTTTGGTGCGGCGGAGCGTTTTACTGAAACCATTCTTTTGACGCAGAATCTGAAGACTGTGGTGTTGCACATGAAGGCCGTCAGTGTCATGGATCTAACCGGTGCAGAAACCATTCTTTCAATTCATTCTCAGCTTAAGCGCAATTCGATAAGGTTGTGTCTTACAGAACTTCCAAGACAACCTCTTGAACTTCTTAAACGTACAGGAGCGATCGAAAAACTTGGAAGCGAGAATCTTTTCAAGGACTATGGAAAGTGTCTTCTGGATGTGAATGCAAAATTATTAGAATCGTCTTGTTTCGATTGCCGAGCATTGATTACTGCGCCACCGCAGACAAAAATCACGGCACCAAGCGATTGCCCACTTCGTTCTGGGATTGTTCTCAATACCAACCATATTACTTCCTTATTGAAGAATCGCTTAGACGGGTCAAAGGATGGCGAGAATGGCTCGAATAATAATGGACTCGACGGTTCTAGGTTAACTTCTATTCGTAGCGAGAAACAAATACCTCAATTTCTCATAGGAACTCCAATTCACTCATTGCTGAAATCACAGAACCTGCTGGAGGTGGACGAGACACCGTCTGAGAAAGCGGACCTTGTCATTGGAATGTGCATGGATTTCAGAAAGCAACTTCATTTGCCGAAGAACTGTGCGTATGTACTTCGAAGAGCTGGCGCGAACATGAAGGACTGCGAGTTCGAACTCGCACTTGCCGTTTCGGCGGGTATAGAGTACATGGCGCTCATAGCACACAACAAATGTTTGATGTCCAATCCATATGCCGAGGAGCAGGCAGTTCTCGAAACCCTGTCGTCCCGATGTGGTTGGAAGGCTGATCATGCTCAATCGTTTTTTGATGAGCAAGCAAGTGCAAGAGGAATAAGCGATCCGATTCAATTTCTCCTTGCTGAATCCGAGAGAATTTCCTTTTTATTCAGAGGATTGAAAGTCATCCCGTTACTCTACTCGGTAGATGACGACAAGCTTTATCTCTTATCTGAATGGCTCAACCAAACAAAATATCAGCGAAACTAATTGTTCGCTGTGATGTTGAGTCACTCTGTTCAATCAAGCGATTTCGCATTTGGATCGACAAGTTCTAGATTTACTTGCAATACGCCGGTCGTATTCATGAATGACTTCATAGGCATTTGGCTGTGTTTCAGAACATCAAGCATCTTATGGTTGTCCGGTAAAACTAGGGCGGTAAAGGTTTTTATACTGTTTCCCTTGGCTATTTTGGTCAAATGCTTAAGTAGTACTGTGGCAATTCCCAATCCTTGATACTCTTCATTGACGGCAAAAGCAATCTCTGCCTCGGTCGCGTTTGTACTCGGCATAACATATCGCGCGACGCCTGCCGGCAGAATCTTTCCATCCTCTTCAATACTTGCAAGAAGCGCAACATGATGGAAGAAGTCAACTTCAGTGAAATATGCTAATTCCTTGTCAGTGAGCTCTCTTTTCGGAGTGAGAAAGCGGTAGTAGAGGGATGCTGGACTTAGATGGTGCATACCCTCGGCAAGAATAGGTTTGTCTTCTGGAATTATGGAACGAATGTCCAAGACTCGGCCGTCGCGCAGCTGATCTTTGGCGAAATACTTTAGCTTGAGCCCAATCAGTTGCATTTGTCTTGTTTTAACCGTCCCTTCACTCTACTTTGTCTCGATTATTCTCTTTTGGGTTTAGGTGCCCTTCAAACTCCTTTATGAGAAACGGTGTGAGACATTTCTTTGCGAACACATATGAGCCAAGAACAATAGTCGGAGTTCCCCAAACCCTTAAAAGAAGAGGCAGAAAGCGATAAAGCAAATTTAGTAGGGTGACGCTGAGACCAATACTCATGACGATAGAATTTTTCTCTATCAGCCGTTCCTGTCTACTTCGCGGCATTCTTTTGAAACTATCAATCAGCTTTCGCTTCCAGAAGGCAAGCGCTTCATTTATGTCAGTCGGACGGCTTTCCGAATAGGCTCCTGTATTGGGAAAAGGACTGCGCATCACGTTTGGATTTCTTTCTACTTCTTCCATCTTACACCCCGGGGCGCGAAAACTCTTCCATTTGTTCGCGCTCAATTTCGCGTAATTCTGCTTCTTCTTGCAGATCCGGCTTTACAGTTCTGCTCTTAGTGTTTCCTCTCCGTTTGCGAGCATAGTCTTCTAGCCTTCGCCTGGCCATGTCGAAGGCATCTTTGAGCGCAACCTTCAAGTCTTCGTATTCCGAGCCGTTTACCGACTTTGTTTCCACAACCAGCTCAGCTCCTGGAACAGCCATATCAATACGAACTTGATAGACATTTCCTTTTTGTTGATGTTTATGAGGTATTTCGATTATGACCTTGCAGTGGACAATTTTTTCGAAATAGATTGTAAGTTTTTGACAGTGTTGATTTGCCAGCTCCTCAATACTTTTTGAGTGCTTCATGTTTCTGAAAATTACTTGAGTCGGGGTCGTCATGGCTATTTTTCCGTTAAGAATGTGATCACAGCGAATTGTGTATTGATGATCACTGAGACCATCGTACAAATACAGTTCCTTTGTCAGGGGAATCCTTTATCTGAAGATGCCCTTTGAATGTTTTCTCTAATTGTTTGCCAATTCTTTTCGCAAGCCAAGTCGAAGTTGTTTTGATTACGACTTTATCGACTTGCTCACTAGTGCTCAAAATTCGCGAAGATGGATTGTCTTGCCAGCAGTCGTTTTCCACGTTTGCGATCATGGCAGTAATTTCAGCGCGTTTGGAGGGATCTATTGGACCCTCAATCTCAACTGTACCCTCACAAATATTGTTTGCGATTCGAAAGCAGCCGGGACAGAGTGTTTCGATGGTTCCCTTCATCCAACCTCTCTTCAGTGTTTCGTCTTGCGTATACCAGTGCTTTTCATGATGGGAAGCAAGGCATTGAGTGCAGATTAGATAACCTGCTTGAGCCTTGGTTTCTCCTTTTGCAGCTGGCTCCATGTGCTGACGTGCCGCATATTCTCCTATGCCTGCGGACATATTTGATCGTTTTTTACTCATTGTTCATTCCTTTTGTAGATGCAGCCGTGGGACAGAAGTGCTTTTCCTAGCAGGTGCTTGGAAAATCGTCCTGGTCTATCTCAGACCAATCTGTCTGTGACTTGGTTTGAACTTGCTTTGAGCCATCATGATCTTTCCATGCTTGAGATAGCTCTGACCAGGCATTCTCAAGACCTTCATGCAACTCTTTTAAGGCAAATTGACTGTGTATTGCTGCCATCTCTTCGCTTTTGGTCAACGCTGCCTTTGCCCTTACGGCAGCTTCGATGAGAACATCGATTTTCGCTCCGAGATTGGCAAGCAATTCTTCGGCGCAAGCGTGTGGTTTATTTTCAACTTTCGACATTTCCAGTCCTCTTTTAGTGACCTTGTTTGAACAATATCGAAGTTCGCGAGGCAAGATATCATCCCCGCGGACAGTCCTGACTTGATACCATCGACTGATGGCGTTGTTAATTACAGAGTCTGCCTGCTTCGAAATTTACGTATTACAAAGACGATTGAGAATGCACTGTGACTGCTTTCTCTTACTTTTCTTAGTTTCTTGAATTGGTCGCAGGACCGGTGCTGCCCTCGGTAGAAACTATCCCTAATTTCTCTCTCTGGAGAACCTGCGTCATATACAACACTTTACGGCGTTTTTCCCCGACTTCCATCGTTTTTGCGGACGAGTTAATACCCATCCTCCCGGACGATAACTGGCATCAACTTGAGATCCGTAAGTCAGAGGAGTTCTTCTTGGCTGGATTCGAACACTAGGATGTCTTTCTTCTCAATACGGATGATACAAAATGAGCACTGTGCATGACTCGCAACATAATGCGATACGCTTCCTAGCAACAATCGCTCCAAACCATTCTTACTGCTTGAACCCATAACTATGAGGTCTGCAGGCCAGCTTTTGGCGTACTCAAGAATTTCGTGAGCCGGACTTCCGACCAATACATCATATGTTATGTACGCTTCCGGCAATGATTTGAGCAGCGCGGTTTTTAGTTGCGAAAGCATTTTGTCAGCAAGCTGCATCTCTTTGTCGAAGTAAGCTTTCTTTTCCGCATCAGAAGAACCGTAGTGCTGCTGCAACGGAGCAACGATGTTGATCAATTTGAACTGCGGTGAAGATTCCCAGATATGCTTTGCGCAAAAGCGTACGAGGGCATCACCAAACAATTTGTCAGATGCGGCCAAGAGGATGTTCACAACCACTCCTTCAACGTGCGGAGAATTCTTTCATGACTTGTCCGTAGCGCTTACCTACCGAATTACATACCAAGTCGCATAGATCATAGACTGTATTGTCACTGATGCTGTAGTAGACAAAAAGACCTTGTCTCCTTCGTTGAACGATTCCTTGATCGGCAAGTAATGACAAGTGTTTACTAACGTTTGCTTGACTGAGTTCCGTTAGCTCGCACAGTTCTTGAACTGAGCGCTCGCCGTTAAAAAGATATTGCAGAATCTGCAATCGGGAAGCATCTGAAAGGGCTCTGAAACGTGCAGCCACGATTTCTAATGCTGTCCTGGTCAGCATGACCTTTTTGCTTTTCATTGCGGAGCTCCTTGTCTGCATTTTTTAGTCTACATCCGCCTGGCTGATTCTTCAATCATTCTTATGGTTGATTCGTTATATAACCAAATAGCGATATACTGAATTCAGTTTTGTGAGGAGTACTTTTATGTCGGCAGCCACCCCAGGTGCATTGTGCCAATTTATACATCCGCTAGAGGTCGCAAAAAAACAGAAGGCGTTCTTTCTGCTCGATGTTCGAAGCCCAATTGAATTCGAGTCAGAGCACATAGAAGGTTCCAAATGCTTGCCTTTAGCTGACCTGGAAAACAAGGTTGATGAATTGCCGAGGGACGAGGAGCTTTTGGTTGTGTGCCGCAGCGGAAAGCGTGCGGAGAGAGCCGCTTACGCGCTTATGAGCCGAGGACTGCATCCGAAAGTTCTCTCAGGAGGTTTGGACGCCTGGAAGAAGGCCGGACTGCCTGTTGAAGAAGGTAGAAAGATGATCTCAATAGAGCGGCAAATTCAATTGGTCGTCGGCATCGGCGTTCTTTCTGGCCTTTTGCTTGGCACTCTCGTAAGTCCTTGGTTTCTATTCATACCTGGATTTTTTGGAGCGGGCTTGACCTTTGCCGGTCTAAGTGGGACGTGCGCCCTCGGGATTCTTTTAGGGAAAGCGCCTTGGAACAGGCTCGAGCATCCTGGCGAAGGCAAACCGACAAACTGCTGTAAGTGAATTTGGAGGTCTGGAAATGTTGTCCGGTCTCATTGCCGGCGGAATTACTGGAGCCTTTCTTGGCCTTCTTGGCGGAGGAGGCAGCATTGTTGCGGTGCCGGCTCTTGTCTACATTCTCGGACTGAGTGCAAAAGCCGCGATAGGCACAAGCCTTGTGGTTGTTGGCGCTGCCAGTCTTCTAGCTGCCTGGAATTACTATTTGAATCGTAGTGTTGTCGTTCCGCTTGCCATTTCTTTTGGTTTTGCTGGTGTGGCAGGTAGTTTGGTCGGCAGCAAGATTGCTCAGTTTATTCCAGATTCAATTCAGTTGTATATGTTCGCAGCAACAATGGCTATCGTTGCCCTTTTGCTGATGAAGCCTCAGCATGCGCAAGAAGAAGTTTCTGACGGTAGAGAATCTGCAAATTGGCCGGTACTAGCCATCGGCGTAGCTGCAGGAATTCTTACTGGAATCCTTGGTGTTGGGGGCGGTTTCATAATCGTACCTGTGCTGGTCTTGTCTCTGCGATTGCCGCTTTTGAAGGCCGTTGGCACGTCACTACTGATTATTGGACTCAACAGTATTGCTGGCTCGATTTCTTACCTTCCTTACCTCCAGCTTGATTTTTCAATTGCTGTGTTCGCTGTGGCAACACTGGTTTTTGCCGTCCTTGGCGCTCGTCTTGCTCGTGTGATACCGCAGGAACGCTTGAGAGGGGCGTTTGCATTCTCATTGATATGTGTATCAATTTTCATGTTCGTAAAGCAGTACTAGATTAGTTAATGGTGGAGGTCAGATATGTATTTTAAGCAGTTTTATCTTGGTTGCCTGGCGCATGCCTCATATTTGATCGGGTCACAAGGCGTGGGTGTTGTAATTGATCCGCAGCGTGATGTGGATCAATACATTGAAGAGGCGAGGAAGCAGTAGCTTCAAATCAAGTATGTGATCGAAACACACCTGCACGCTGATTTTGTTAGTGGTCACCGCGAGTTGGCAGAGAGAACCGGTGCCGAGATCGTTTTTGGCGCCAAAGCCAATGCTAAGTTTCCACATGTTGCCACCAAGCATGGCGACCTTCTCAAAGCAGGCTCCTTGGAAATGAAAGTCTTAGAGACACCCGGGCACACACCAGAGAGTATCTGCGTTCTTGTCACTGATACTAGTAATCCTGATGCACCGGCGAAACTCTTTTCCGGTGACACACTCTTCATTGGAGACATTGGACGCCCTGATCTGGTAGCGGTGAAAGGGCATTCGGCAGAAGAGATGGCCGCAAGTATGTATGAAAGTCTGAATCAAATTTTGCTTAAATTGGATGATCAGGTAGAAGTTTATCCAGCGCACGGTGCGGGCTCTCTGTGCGGAAAAAGTTTGTCTGCGGAGAAGTCTTCGACAATTGGTCGGGAGAAGAAATTCAACTATGCGCTTCAACCTATGTCCAAGGAAGCTTTCATTGCGATGTTGATAGCCGACCAACCAGAAGTACCGGCGTATTTCCCGAAGGATGTGGAAATGAACCAAACTGGAGCATCTCCACTTTCTGCTTTACCTAAGCCTCAACTGATGCAGGCCGCCGAAGTGATCAAAGAATTGCAGAGAGGGGCTGTGGTGCTTGACGTGCGAGATGCTTCGAAATTTGCTGAAGGACATATTAGAGGTTCCTACAACATAAGTCTGTCCGGACAATTTGCTTCATGGGCCGGAACTATTATCGAAGTCGGCACGCCGGTTATTCTTACTGCCGATGATTTCGCGCAGGTAGAAGAAGCGGTAATGAGGCTGGCAAGGATTGGAATTGAAAGCGTTATCGGATTTCAGTGCAAAACTGAGAATGAGTGGTGCACGCAGCCATTTGACATTGAGCGCAGTCAGCTGATTTCGGTGAATTCGCTCAACGAAAGGATGAGTAAAAGCGAGCAACTACTGGTTATCGATGTTCGAAGAGAAGGAGAGTTCTCCGCCGAACATATTTCAGGAGCCGTGAACATACCTCTGGCAGAGCTCTCAACCCGGTTGAGCGAAATTCCTCAAGACAAAGAGGTGGCTGTGATTTGCGCTGGCGGTTACAGATCGTCGATTGGTGTGAGTCTTCTGTTGCGTGGCAATTTCTCGAAAGTAGTCAATGTAATTGGCGGATTTTCAGCTTGGAAAAAGGCTGGTTACACAGTTGTCTCGAAAGAGCCGGCGCTTGCCTAACAGGCTTTCCTCGCTTCATTGCGACAACAACTTTCGCTCGGCACTCGTTGCCAACTCGCTTGAGCTTCTTGAGTGTAAGGTTTATCAGCTCGCACATAGCAATCAGCTGCTCCTGTTGGGCACTCGTCGACACATCTGCCGCAGTCATTGCACTTTTCTGCGTCAATGCAAAACCTTCCGCCAATCGAAATTATTGCCGATAGTGGACAGGCCATCTCGCATGCCGAGCAGCTTATACAAGTTTCAGGGTCGGTAACGTGTTGCAGCATCTGGAGTCTCTACCTGGCTGTTGCTATTTGCAAGTCGGTTTCTTTCTTTTCGGAATACCCGAATTGCATGTCGTAATTTGGGACAACGTTGTCCGGAATTTCCAGTCCGAGTTCTTTCAAACGGCTCGATACAATCTCCATGTACTCTTCTTGTAATTGTTGCGATGTTTTCAGTTTTAAGCCAAACTCGAAATAACGTGCAAAATGCTTGCTGTCGTCGGATGGTCTGCCAGAAAAGCCCAAGCCCATTGCCATGAATTTAGGCAATGCCGCTTGCAGTTTTTCGCGCCCTGCCTCTCCTTCAAATTCAATGACACGTTTTGACGCCCAGACACCGAAGGCCAGGTGACCTTTCTCTTCTTGCCAGATTCGCTCGCTGACTTTTCGCCACGGTAGGTAGCTCGAGTCTTTATACTGACCAAGAAAGGCAACTGCCGCAGGCGTCACTACAGTTGAAAACATTGCAACATCGGTCCAATCACTGAAGAATGTCGACCAATTTTCTTTCCGAAATCCGTTGATTACTCTTACAACTTTTGGATCCGGATTGTCTGCATGTGTTACAAGGTGCTGAACTCTGGCGTTAACGTCGATGCCCAAGGGTTCCAAGATCTGCCAGCAATACCAGCCATGTCCCATCTCTTCCATAACCTTTTTTGCCAGCCTGTAAGCTTCTTCTGGGCGGGTGGCAAAGCGCATGTTTTCGGAAACACGCTGTCCGCCTGCAAATTCTGAATCGGCTTGGAATGAGAGCAGATCGATTAGTGCACTTCTATACTCACTTGGAAGTGCATCATTTTGATCATAGGTTTTCATAATAAGTACTCCAGTATACGCGCTGCTAAAGCCGCCTCTTTCGCCATTGATATACGCCACTTGATTTGGTGTCACAGAAACGGCAGCGTCCACATAAATAACTCTTAGAGAGTTCTTCTTGGCGCTGCCGTTTTGCGGTACGTTTCTTTTGTCTAGAGGAGTTAACGCTCTTTTGACTGTTAGTCTATTGCTTGTTGCAAGTTTATCCATCATCTTTTGGGATGATTTGGATGACCTCGTTATGCCCCTTGCGTCTGCTTCAATTTCTTGCAGTACTCGTATAGCTTTCTGACCATACTCTTATCATTCACTACGGTCTTGTAGTAAGGCATGTGCCCCGGCGGATCTTCCAAGTATTTTTGAAATGTCGCGATGCTTTTGAGAACTTTAGAACCGGCAATCGGTTTACTAGGTTTTGCTGTATTGCCACCGGCGACGTGGCAGCTGGAACAAAATTGTTTGTACACATCCTCGCCTGTTCTCTTGTTTGAACTTTCTTTACCGGAACAAACAGGTGCGAAACAGAACAAGACTGCACTCAACAATATGACGGCAGTAGCAGATTCGCTTGTTGAATTAAGATTTGCTTTCATAAATTACCTGAGACTGGCGTTACACAAGAGAGATTCCTCAATATATGTACCATTCGAAACGAAAAATCTCTCCCTGGGCGCAGTAAATAGATAGAGTTCTGCAGCGCCTCCCTTTTGCTTAATCATCAATTTCCAGAGCTGCATTGCGCAAATCATCTAGCGAATCTTCGTCAAACTCTCGCTGCTGTTTGACAATTCTTTTCAATTCCAGATAGTGCTTCAGCCAAAAGTCATCATTATCTTCACTGACGCATGCACTTCGCTGAGCACGTTGCCACTGATGTTCGACTTCCACTAATGAATCGATGAATTCATCGTGATGAAGCAGCTCTTGCGGGCTTAACTTCATTTTCTTCTCCAGTTGCGATTCGAAATGAGCCGGCTCACCGACCTTATGAGTACTTGTCCACAAGGTCAGCGCAGGAAACTCGCCCCTGTGATTATTTTCGAGCAAACTCGTTTTTGTTTTCAAACTGTCTAGCAAATCGCCGCATCGTTCGCATTCGCACTCTTTTGCTTTGGCTGCTCTTAGATTGACTAATCTCGGCAACTGACTGCCATCCAGCATTCGTTTGCCTGCTTCGGTTACAACTTCAAGGTTTCCTTCGGTTTCCTGGCTTGCAAATAAAAAACCCAACATTGTTCATCCCTCTCAATGCTAACCCCTTCTTCACTATCGCTGCTTCTGCCAATCGCCGTATCATTCGGGTGGGGGAATTGAGGTGTGGCTGGAAACACTTACCAGTTCAGCCTTTCAGATGCTTATCGCTCAAAAGATGAAGATGATGGTGTTTATCACCCATACGGGCTACGTCCATGCACAAGTTACGAAGTCAGGGTTTTTAGCTAATTAGCTTTAGCGGAGATTCCTTGACCTTCGGAAAGATTTCGTCCAAATCTTCGCGAGTCAGGGTTTCTGCAATAAGAAGCAACTCTGCGCCAGTGACCAGGTTTGTCTTGTATCTCTCGAGAATCGCAGATGCTTTTTTCTCTGCTGTCTCAATCAATTCTTTTATCGCGTGATCAATCTCTTTGAGCGTTTCTTCGCTCAGGTTCGGACGACTGCGAAACTGTTGCGACGCGTCGAGAAAAGTTGGGGCATCCGCCTCGTAAAGAACAGGTCCCAGTGACTGAATCATTCCATATCTTGTAACCATGCTGCGTGCGATGTCTGTTGCTTTGCTCAGGTCGTCCGCCGCCCCAGTGGATAATTCATGAAACATCAACATCTCAGCAGCTCTTCCACCAAGCAGAACCGCCAGTTTATTTTCTAGATCTTCTTTCGAAACCAAGTATCTGTCTTCTGTCGGCCTCTGCATTGTGTAGCCGAGTGCGCCAATGCCTCTGGGAATGATCGAGATCTTTTGCACCGGATCTGTACCCGGAAGTGCCATCGCAACCAACGCGTGTCCCATCTCGTGATGTGCAACGATGTTTCTTTCTTTGACGCTAAGAATTCTACTTTTTTTCTCTAAGCCCGCTACTATTCTTTCAACCGCTTGAATGAAGTCTTCTTCGTTGACCGCTTCTGCTGAGCGTCGAGTTGCTAGTATCACTGCCTCGTTGACTAGATTTGCCAGATCGGCTCCGGTAAAGCCAGGCGTCATTGACGCAATGTGTTCCGGGTTTACGGATGGGTCTATCTTCTTACCCTTGAAGTGAACGCTTAGAATTTGAACGCGACCTATTTTGTCCGGCCGGTCAACTAACACATGTCTATCGAAACGACCCGCCCGCAATAGGGCTTGATCCAGAATCTCTGGGCGGTTTGTTGCAGCCAAAAGCACAACTCCCTGGCGAGGATCAAACCCGTCCATTTCAACCAGTAATTGATTGAGCGTCTGCTCCTTTTCGTCGTGACCGCCCATCATTGGGTTTAAGCCGCGTGCTCGTCCTAATGCATCGAGCTCGTCTATAAAAACGATGCATGGTGCATTTCTTTGCGCTTCTGCAAATAAGTCGCGAACTCTTGCAGCACCTACGCCGACAAACATTTCTACGAATTCCGAACCGCTTATTGAAAAAAATGGTACACATGCTTCACCAGCTACCGCCCTGGCTAACAGTGTTTTTCCTGTGCCTGGTGGACCTACCAGTAGAATACCTTTTGGTAAGTGTCCTCCTAATCGCGTGAAGCTTTCCGGTTTCTTCAAGAAACCCACTACTTCTTTTAGCTCTTCCTTCGCCTCATCTACACCAGCAACGTCCTGGAATGTGACTTTCACTTTGTCTTCCATGTAGACTTTTGCTTTGCTCTTTTCTATAGACATTAGGCCAGGCTGCATGCCTCCTTGACCGGCTGCCCTATTCACGAGCATCATCCAAAGCACGAAGAAGATAATCGCTGGAAGCAAGAGCGAAGGGAGCTCTCCAAAGCCTTCTCTTTTGGCGCCTGAGAACTTTATGTTGGCACGAGATAAACGCATTACCAAGTCAGGATCTTCAATACGATATGCTTTAAAGATCTTGAACTTGTCTTTTTGATTTCTTGCATCGAGATAAGTATCGTAGACCGTTACCTCATCGAATCGCCCGTCGGCGGCGAAACGCAGGAATGTGCTGTATGGAACAACTTCAATTCGCGTGGCATTGATTAGCGGAAGAAAAAGAAGTGCAAGCCAGAATGCGGCAATGAACAGCCAAGCTAAAATTTCGACCCTTCCTGCTTTTTCCTTTGACTTGTCTTTGCTTGTAGTCATTTCCTCTTTAGCCCTTAGTTTGCATCACACGTAAGTCTTCATCTCGTTAGGAAGATCGCTTTCGTCAAGTTCTATATCGAGAATCTCACTGTCTGGAATTTTGACAATGGTAAAGGAGCAAGGCGCGTGTGAAGCGATATAAAATGAGACACTCCCGAGAATCATTCTCTCCAGTCCGGTCCTTCCATGAGAGCCCATTACAATCATTGAAGGCTGCCAGTTTTCAGCAAGTGAGAGTATTTCGGCTGTCGGTGTTCCCACAAGAAGATCGTATGACACGATTAGATCGGGGCGTTTTCTTTGCATACGAGTTTGAATGCGAGAAAGTACCCTGCCGAAGTGAATTCTCTCGTTTTGAAATACCTTCTCTTTCTCTTCTTTTGTACGGCCTGGTTGCCGTTCTAACGGTGCGATCACGTTGATCAATTTGATCTCAGTGCCTTCCGGCCAGTTATGCTTTTGGGTGAAGCGGCTTAAGGCCTCGCCAAACAATTCGTCTGAAATTGGTAGAAGAACTTTCACTTTGAATACTCCAAATGCATTTTGATTGCATCACTTCTGCCACTGTATTGCCTTGTGGAGTTCAGCGTATCCTTCTTTGGAATGGGGCTGAGCATCAACAGTCCTATAAAAGAGCTGTTTGGCAATCTCGACCACGACAAGATATGTAATAGCAATACCCGCCAATATTGCGTAGAACACCAAAGGCAGCGGCTTGAATCCGAGACTTTCCCCCCAGGGTTGCAAGGTCAGCAAGCAAGCACTTGCCACTACAGCCAGACTCAATACTGTCAAAAATTTTCCAGGGTGGCTGGCAAAGCAAGAACGCTTTGTTCGGATTACAAAAATAACGAGGATTTGTGTGGCTAGAGACTCTACGAACCAGCCTGTGTGAAAGAGAGCTTCATTTGCTTTAAGAACTGCGATGAGAAGGTAAAAGGTGATGAAGTCGAAGACTGAGCTAATCGGCCCGATCGTGAGCATGAAATGGCGAATGAAGGAAATATCTCCGCGAGTTGGCTTGGAAAGCGTCTCCTCATCTACATTGTCTGTTGGTAGTGCTAATTCTGAGAGGTCATAGAGAAGGTTGTTGAGAAGGATTTGCACTGGCAACATAGGTAGAAATGGCAAAAATATCGTTGCCAATGCCATGCTAAACATGTTGCCAAAATTGGAACTTGTTGCCATCAAGATGTACTTCTGGACATTGCCGAAGGCTTTTCTTCCTTCTCTAATGCCGGCGTGGAGCACCTCAAGATCCTGCTTTAGAAGTACCATGTCCGCTGCCTGTTTTGCGACGTCTACGGCCGTATCAACCGAAATGCCGACATCAGAGCAGTGTAGTGATGGAGCATCATTAATCCCATCTCCCAAAAAGCCGACGATGTTTCCTCGCTCTTTCAGGGCTCTAATTATTCTCGTCTTTTGTGCGGGGTTAACCCGACAGAATAAGTTTGTTGATAGTGCTCGAGCTTGCAGTCCGCGATCATCCAGTTCGTTTAACTCATTTCCTGTTAGTACACCCTTCACTTCAAATCCGAGTTTTTCGCAAACGTGCTTGGCCACGAGTTCGTGATCGCCGCTTAAGACTTTTACTTCAACATTGTCCGCTTGAAGCTCTTTGATTGCCGCGGCCGCTGACTGTTTCGGTGGGTCTAAGAAGGCCGCAAATCCTGCAAAGACCAGCTCGGTCTCATCGTCAAGCCTGGCATGGTCATGTTTTTCATCTACGATTCTGTAGGCAATTGCGAGTATGTGAAAACCCTCACTCGCAAGTTTTTCGAACAAACAGTCTATTTGTCTTTTGCACTCCGCCGTGAGGGCGGCTGGCAGTCCATTCGACCACTCGAATTCTGTACAAAGATTGAGAATACTGTCCGGAGCACCTTTCACCGCCAGAATTCGCTTATTCTTGTGCTGGGCGAGAACAGAAACTCTTCTTCGTTCAAAATCGAAAGGGACTTCATCCAGTTTTTGCCAGTCGGAGATATCCATCTCTTCATGCGCCAGAATTGCGTCGTCCAGAGGGCTTCTGACGCCTGTTTCAAAAAAACTGTTGACATATGCTAATTCCAAAACTCTTTGGCTGTCATTGCCTTGTGAATCAACATGCTTCTCCAGAACGATTTTGCCTTCGGTCAAAGTACCTGTTTTATCTGTGCACAGGATTTCCATAGAACCCAGGTCTTGAACAGCCGAGAGTCTTTTTACAATGACCTGCGCCTTGGACATTTTTAGTGCCCCGCCTGTCAAAGTGACTGTGATTACCATCGGCAAAAGTTCCGGAGTCAGTCCCACTGCCAGTGCCACTCCGAAAAGAAGCGATTGCAATAATGGTCGGTGGAATGCAACATTGACTGCGAAGGCGAATACAACAAGAACAAGCGTAAAGCGCATAATCAGCATGCCGAACTTGCGAATACCTATCTCGAAGGATGTTTCAGGACGGCGTTTTGCTAGGTTGCCGGAAATGCCACCGAGTACGGTGAACTTCCCTGTATGCACAATGCGAAGTTTAGCTATGCCACTGACTACTGAACTGCCCGCAAAGACAAAGTGCGCTGCATTCAAATCGCTTTCTTCTAGACTGTTTCCTGCGATTTTTTCAAGAACTTCTACCGCATCTTTCGTTGCTGTTTTCTCTACCGGATAGGATTCACCGGTAAGCATCGACTGATTGACGAAGAAGTCCTTTGAGTCAAGCAGTAGCCCGTCGGCCGGAATCAGATCTCCTGCCGAAAGCAGGACGAGATCACCCGGCACGATTTCTTTGCTTGGTATAGCTCGCTTCTTTCCGTCACGCACAACAGTGTTCGTTACGGAAACACTCGCAGACAGCTTTTCAACTGCCTGGTCCGCGCGATATTGTTGAAGAAAATCCAGCGTAATGCTGATAGTAACTATGGCAAAGATAATAATTGATCCTGCCATTTCGCCGGTGAAGGCGGAGACAAGCCCGGCGCTCAGAAGAATGAGAACCAGGGGATTTTTGAATCGCGATAACAGGTCGGTTGACCAGTGCGTTTTACGCGACTTTTCCGGCACATTCTCACCGAACGTTTGAAAACGTTGCCGGGCTTGCTCCTCAGAAAGACCGCTTTGGGCGGTTGATTCGTGACTATCCAACACTTGCCTTAGCAATTGTTGTGTCTTCTGCGAACCATCAAGAGGCTTTCGGGAGAGTGAAAGCATATTCCTCTTGTCCTGCTTCTTCCGGCTTCTCTTCGTCTTCGTTAAAGTCTTCGCCTTCGGCGTTTTCGATCAGTTCTGCGTTTTCTTCCAAACGTCCGTTGAAGACAACGTCGACTAGTCCAAAGAAAAGCAAACCGGCATTAGCACCGACTGCTGCACCAGCAGTGACAGCGCCGACTAAACTAGCCGGGGAAATCAAATGCATCAACCATACGGCAGTAAGGTAGCCACCAATCAAAGTGCCAGCGATTACCGAGAAGATGAAACCCTTGAATATCGGCTTTTCTGTCGAAAGCACAAAATCGGGTTTGATTTCTGTGAGTTTTCCATTCATACCTAGTTGGGCAAACATAGTTGTTACTCCTCGATTTCCTTGAGCCGCACTTGCGTCTGTCACTTCGCTCGACGGTTTGGGCTCGACGTCCCTATCGTCCCACTGCGTGCTGAGCGGCCCATCGTTCTCAAGGTTGAACTGCTAGCCTGCCGCCGCTGCTTCATGTAGAAAGCCGACTGCTGGGCGTTGCGAGACTTTTACTGTCTGCTAATAGTCCTTAGGTATGATTGCTGGTTTTACTGGCTTCTCCGGTCTGGCAGCCCTGCGGACGATACCTGAAAGCCAGCCGGAACCCATACTGGTTGGGTATTGCCTGCGAGGTCAACCATGCCCAACGGAGTTGCAGAGAAAGGCGCGAGCATGAACGAGACAAGTGTTCCAGTTTTGCCTGACAAACCGTTTTTCCTTTCCATCGATCGCGCTTCGCTGCTGCCTGCCAAGGAAGTAGTTGAACGTTTAGAGTCAGATGCCAGCCGTGGATTAACAGCCGAGGAAGTCGCTTCCCGATTGGCTCGTTTTGGTCCTAACGAGCTGGGCAAGAAGGCGCAAGTCAATCCCGTTCGTCTTTTTATCAATCAATTTATTTCAACCGTAGTAGGTCTGCTAATAGTCGCGGCTATCGTGTCTGAGTGCGCGGGCGAACACTTGCAAGCTGCAGGCATTGCTATCGCCGTTTTGATAAATGGCATCGTCGGTTTCATTACCGAATACAAGGCCCAGGTATCGCTTGCCGCGTTGGAAAAGCTCTCCGGTCCTGTTTCTCGAGTACGCAGGGGCGGGCAGGACTTCGAAGTTCCTGCCAGCGAGATAGTTCCAGGCGATGTCCTCATCCTGGAGGAAGGGGCCCGGGTTCCCGCCGATGTGAGACTTTTGAGCGCGGCATCGCTCAGCCTTGATGAGTCAATGCTTTCCGGTGAGAGTATTCCAGTATATAAATCGAGTGAGCTTGGTGACGAAACCGAACAAGTCACAGTTGCATATCAAGGAACCTTGATTCTCAAGGGCAGGGCTAAGGCGCTCGTTGTTGCAACTGGAAGTAACACTAAACTGGGGCAGCTAGGACATTCACTGACTGAAATTCGCGCCAAAGCAACACCATTGCAAGACGACCTGGAGAAACTCGGTAAGCAACTTAGTCTATTTACTGTGGTTGTATGTGCCGCTCTCTTTGGCTTGGGTCTTTTGCACGGCGAGAAACCGTGGGAAATGGTTCAAGTTTCCATCGCATTGGCAGTTGCCGCGATTCCTGAGGGATTGCCCGTAGTCGCCACATTGGCGCTGGCTACAGGAACGAACCGGATGGTAAAGCTGGGCGCCTTGATTAGAAAGCTTAGTGCTGTTGAAACTTTGGGATGCACCGAGGTCATTTGTACCGACAAGACCGGTACTCTGACGCAAAATCAAATGACAGTAACTGATATCGTGCTTGACGGGCGACACTTGAACGTATCTGGCCTTGGATACACACCTGAAGGCGAGTTCTCTGAGAACAATTGCGTTGTGCTTAAGGAAGAACGCTCATTTTTGAAACCTTTGCTGACTGCTGCTGTTCTTTGTAATGATGCGAAGCTGGAAATGCATGAAGATGCGCAGTGGCATATACACGGAGATCCCACAGAGGGAGCACTTTTGACGGTCGGTCTGAAAGCCGGCATCGAACAGAAAAGCAGCAGAGAAGAGCTGCCGAGGCAGAATGAGTTTCCTTTTGAACTTAGCCGAAAACGAATGACGACCATACATCAGTCTCAAGGCGGAGACTTTCTTGCTTACACAAAAGGCGCTCCCGAAACAGTTTTGGCTCTATGCATGAATTACCTCTCCTCTAATGGCGTAAGCGAGCTCGATCAGCCTCGTCGTGAATGGTTCCTCTCCAAGAATATTGAGCTCGCGAGCAAAGGTCTACGAGTGCTAGGGCTGGCTGCTCGAGATCTCGGCACGCGTAAAGTTGCAGCACACGCCGATGCCGAATCGGATATGACTTTTCTTGGATTAATCGGAATGTCTGATCGTCCAAAAGAAGGTGTCTTAGAGGCCATTGAGGAATGCAAGCGAGCTGGAATCAAAGTGATAATGCTTACGGGAGACCAGCCGGCGACAGCTGTTTCGATCGCCTCGGATCTGAATATATTGCCTTCGGCCCCACGTGATGCTGATGCTCTTCCTCTGAGTTTTACAAGCAATAACGATGTCGTCATCGGCAGAGACTTGGAGAAGATGGATGCCGAGCAAGTGAAAGAACGTCTATCTCATTGCTCTGTATTGGCAAGAGTTCAGCCCGAAGCGAAGCTATCAATTGTGCAGGCGTTGCAATCGGCTGGCAAAGTAGTTGCTATGACTGGTGACGGTATCAACGATGCTCCTGCGCTTCAACAATCGGACATCGGCGTGGCAATGGGCAGATCCGGAACTTCTCTAGCTCGCGAGGCTTCGGACATGGTAATCACCGATGACAATTTCCCTACGATCGTGCATGCGGTCGAGCAGGGGCGTGTCATTTACTCGAATATATCGTGTGCGGTTGCCTATTTGCTTACCGCGAGCCTAGCCTCTGTATTGACAGTTGCTGCTGCTGTCGTGTTTGACACGGGTCTCCCGCTTTCTCCTCTTCAACTTTTGTGGTTGAACTTGATAATGCACATATTTCCAGGCTTGGGTCTTGTTTTGCAAAAGGCACGGCCCGGGATTATGCGCGAGGCTCCACGGGGCAGAAAGCAATCTTTACTTGGCAGAAAGGAATACATACAGATTTTTATGAGGGGGGCGGTTGTTTCTCTTGTAACCATTCTTGCGGCCGAATCAGTGCGTGGTCAGTCCCTGGAGTATGTAAGAAGTGTGGTTTTAGCGACAATTTCTGTAGCACTCTTATTGCAGTCCTGGTCTTGGCTGGCCGCCAGACGCCCAGCTGACGATTGGTCGTATTTGAGTAGCGGGGCTATGTATCTCAATACGGTTATGGGAATTGGCTTGCTCCTTGTGGCAACGTTATTTCCACCCATGCAAGCTATTTTGGAAACAGTCAATCTTACTGCTCAGGCCTGGTCGGCAACAATTTTGTTTGCGCTATTCTCGTTTCTCCTGACATCTTTGATGCAGGACTATTAGCCGTTTTGGGAGTTTCCGCAGGTATAGTCCGCGGGTATGATGCGCCGATTTCCTCGAGCTGTTGAAATGGGAAGGTTGAGGGGCAGCAATAACGCCCCTCCAGAAGTTTAAGAGGTGATTTCAATGAAAGTTTTGATCTCAATTGATGAGTCGGAGTATGCCGCAGCAATTGCACAGTTTGTCGTAGATCATCAGTGGGATAAAGATACGGAGTTTACAGTCATGAGTGTTGTCGAGCCGTTAAAGGTCGGCAACGTGATGGCAGTTCTGCCAGGACCTATCCTGGATGAAATGATGGAGAAGAGACAAGAGAATGCTCAGCAAGTAGTTGAAGATACGGTGCGCTCCATAAGCAAAATTGTGTCAAGAGATAAGATTCGCAAGCAAATTATCGAAGGCTCTCCTACAGAAGAAATAATGAAGGAGATAACGATATCCAAACCCGACATGCTCCTTATCGGCAGTCATGGACGACATGGTCTTGATCGAATCATTCTCGGTAGCGTTTCACTCTTTCTCGTGTCTCATGCACCATGCTCGGTGATTGTGATCAAGCCAAAGAGAGCAGGCGGAGAGAAGAAGCAAGCTGCGTGATCTAGAACTATCCGCGCGCGTAAGGTTCTGATTCAATTTTGACTGTTTTGAAATCATACGCAAGGATCTGATGTTCTTTCTCTAACGCGGTTAGCATGGGAACAGAGAAACGAGAGGGGGGAGGCTATAATGAACACTCATGAAAACGGCGAACATCACAGCTTGATGGAGCATTTCTTCCATGATAAACACGTGCATTCGCCGCGCATTGAACGCCATGGTGATGTGCTCGATCGTTGCATGTGCACTGAAAGGAAAAACTCGATCGCTTCTTATTATTTGAACAGAAGCAGGAAAGAAAATCTTGTAGTTTACGTTCGTGTTTCGGACGAAAACATGATTGACGAAAAGGTTACTTTGATAAAAGATTATTGCAAAGAATTTGGCTATCAAATAGCAGACATATTCACTGACGTTGCGGATCACCCTTCCTTTGGATTCAAGGCTGCCTTGGATGCAATGGAAAACGCCGACGGACTAATCACAGTTGACCTGAATCAGTTTGTCAGTGTGAGTGGGGATCGTATTCGTGAACTCAGACCGCTCATCCATCATTTCTTTTGCCGTGGCGGCAAGCATCTGATCACCATTAATGATGGCATTGACACCGGCACGGAATTGGGTCAACAGAACGCTATCGATCTTGTCTCCGATACGAGGGTTGGTTTTGAAACATGAGTCTGCGTTATCCTAATGCGCGTCTTATGATTTATAACTTGCAGGCGTGTGAGAATTTGTCCGGCGCGCAGGCCCTTGCACGTGGTGCCATTGAATATGGTGTTATCAATCCTGATGATGACGGCGCAACCGATCGAGAAGCGCTTGAAGCTATTTCCAGGTGCGACTGCTGTGAAGTCGCACATTGTATTCTGCGCAAACACTTTGAGACTAAAACCAACCTGGACGGTGAAACTGTGGAGGCGGCGTGGAGGTCTTTGGTGAACAGGTTAAAACAATATCGAAGTGCGCACGGTCAACCTGTTGAGGGCGAAATCGGTTGCGAAAACGTTTGCGCAAAACTGGCGCCAGTGATTTTTGACTTTATGCTTCAGGAAGTACATCGATATTCCTGAAAGTCTCTTGCTCAATCATCCTTTCTGATGAGGATTCGGCAATCGTCTCGACGGTCGATACTGTTCTTCTTTCAAAACTGCATCATAGCAAAAGTGTATCGGTGCTTCGAGAAACGCGGCTTAGAAGGAATGAGCAATGAAATCAACGAAAATATTAGTTGCAATTGATGGGTCTGAATACAGTCAGAATGCTTCACTGACTGCATTCTGGATGGCTAAAGCAACCGATGCGCGTCTTGAAGCCGTGTCAGTAGTCGATCCAAGAATCGTCGATTTGTTCCTTTCACCCGAGTTTGCCGAAGACCTTGGTCTTAAGCCATCTTTAGATGCATCTGCAAAGATCATTAGGTCCTTAAAAAGAATCGCAAATGCAGTACTAGAATTATGGAAAAAGGACTGTGTGGAACATCTCGAAGTTGAAGGAAAGGCATGGCTTGTCTTAGGTGACACAACCGAAGAAATTCTGAGTCACGGCAAAGACTGCGATTTAACTGTAGTGGGACACAGAGGTGCCGGTTACAGATCTCATCAGCCGTCTGCAACTCACTTTAGAATCGGATCGGTAGCCGAACGCGTTGCAGTCGGCGCCAAGAAATCCGTTCTGATCACTGTTGATCAGCCGAAACAACTGAAGTCTATTCTCGTTGCTTATGACGGCAGCGAAGCCTCCAAAGGGGCACTTCTATTAGGTGAGCAACTAGCGATTGCTACAGGTTTGCCGCTCAATGCACTTCATGTTGTTAGAGAAGCGGAGCACGTCAAAGAAGCATCGAGCACCATTGAACTAGGAGCCTCCCTTCTTAGAAACTATGTTCCGCCAGAACAGAAGAATACTGGAGCTTCTTCGGTTGCCGTCAAGGAAAAGTCACAGACATTGATGGATTCTGTCTTCGCCATACAAGTTGGAGCGACGGGGAAAACAATTTTGAATGAGGCCCATAAGAGGAACGCACTGTTGATTCTGGGCGCTTACGGCTTCCGGGATCCAGAGGAGAACGTCATGGGCAGTACGACTACTCAGGTCGTTCGTTCAACCAAGACCAGCGTCCTTGTTTATCGTTAGCACCTATGAATCCAATTCAAACAGGAAAGTTATATGCGTAGTCATTCCATTCTCTTGGGTCTTAGCGGTTCAGAACAGTCTTCTTATGCTGCTGAAGTTGCCTGGTATTTGGCTAAGAAGCTAAACGCCAGTGTTACTGCAGAACATGTAATCGACAAGAACACTATTTGGGAGTTGCTCAGAAGCGACACTCCGGGCTTTGTCGGCGGAAAGGAGTACATTGAGATCTTTGACTCAATTATCGATTCTCTCAAAGCTCTGGCCGATCAACTGGCATGCAAGTACGAGGTTATGGCAGCGGCTCGCGGTATTCGCGCTCGGTGTCTAACTAAAGAAGGCAACCCTATTCGCGTTCTTTGTGAGGATTCTGACGATTACGACATGATTGTTCTAGGTCACGTCGAGGAAAAGAATCGTAGTTACAACCGTGATATGCGTGAGTACATGAGGCATTCGATAGCCGAAGGTGTGGCTCACGAATCAAGAGTTCCTGTACTGGTTGTGCAGTCGAAGCCGGTTCTCTGGGATTCAATGACCATTGTTTCTGAAATCGATCATCTCAATATGAAGTACATACGTTCATGTTTGGCTTTGGCTAAGTGCCTTGGCTTGAGAACCGTAATCGAATTTTGGGGAACCGGTCTCAGAGAGGAAACGCCAGAGTCCCTTCTGAAGAATCTATTGGATGAAATGCCTGAACTGCAGGAATGCGTTATCGATATTGAGTATTTTGCAGGGCCTGCCGCTAGCCAGAGACAAGGCTTGTTTTGTGGTCGCTCGATGGATCAAGCTGCCCAACTGCAATCGCAGACTCTTTATGTCCTACCAACTCGCGGAATCGGAAGAGAAAGAATAACCACATTCGGGATTGCGCCAGAGGAGTTTGTCAGTTCAATGGCTTTGCCTTGCTTGCTTCTGTGGCCGGAAGATAATGACAGCTTGCAGTTTGATGACATCGCAGAACCTGCCACTGTCAAACACAGCTAAGCAAAGGAAGAAAGAAAAGTGAGTTCTTTGCCGGAAAAATCAGCTGGCTCTGTGGTCTTAATTGCCGTAGATGAAAGCGCCGCAGTGCCTTGCATCATTAAGTTCGTTGCACAGCATAAGTGGGACGATAAGACGATTTTCAAAATCGTGAATGTGATTGCACCAATCATGCTGGATCACCCCATGGCGAGCTATCCATTGTTCTTAGAAAGTGTTGAAAAGGACGTTCGGGACGACGCAGAATCACTTCTAAAAAGGACAAGGGAGGAGATTCAAGCTAAGTTTCCTGACCTGCTTGTACAGACGGAAGTTATTGCTGGGTCGCCTGCAGAAGTAATAGTGGCAGAAGCCGAACGAAGTGGAGCGGAGCTGATTATTGTCGGTTCGCATGGACGGTCTGGGTTAAAGCGATTCCTGTTGGGTAGCGTCTCTTCCGCGGTCATTGCGCACGCCCCATGCAATGTTATGGTTGTTCGAGTTGTAGAAACTGCTAAGTCTGAAAGCGAAGTTGCCTCAAAGTGAAACTGTCGCGCATACTGGCGGCAAGAATTTGAATTACGGTATTTCCTTGGATAACTTTTGACCGTATTCTGGCAAGACGAAGGCAAAACTACTGCCTTCTGCTACCTTGCTCTCGCACCAAATGCGTCCGCCATGCCCTTCCACAATTTTTCTGGATAAGTATAATCCCAGCCCGGTACTGGCATAATAGCGACCACTCGAGCCAGCTTGCCAAAAACGCTGGAAGAGTTTTGACATGTTTTCCGGCGGAATGCCCTTGCCTGTATCCTTGACTGTCACCGTAGTTGATGAGTCGTCTTGAGACATCAGCACCGTGACGGAACCGCCTGCCGGCGTGAATTTCAGCGAATTGTCTATCAGATTTTGAACAACCCGGCGAATCTCTTCTTGGTCGCATTGGATGTCGTGTGTTTCGACAGGAAGCTTTGCTTGAAGCTGTACTCGCCTTTCCTGAGCAAGAGGCATGATTTCTGTGACAAGCTGTGTAATCACTGCGGCAAGGTTACATTCCTTGATGTCCATTTCTTTGACGCCACTGTCAAAGCGGTAAACATCCAAAAGCGTCTGCACCAGTCCATAAAGTGTCGAATTGCTTTGCAAAATGGTATCGAGAATCTCTTTTTGCTCTGTATTCAATTCGCCGAAGTCGCCTTCAAGCATAAGCTTAACTGCGCGAATAGTCGCTGAGACTGGAGTCTTTAGATCATGCGTAAGCGTTGCTACAAAATCTTCTCTTTGTTGCTGCAGCTGGACGCGGTCTGTCGCGTTCGAATACATAGCAACCACGGCGTTTCCACTTCCATCGCCTACTTTCATCGGCCAAACCGCCCAGTCCCAGTAAGAAACTTCCTGCGTTTTTGTTTTCGAGAAATTCAGCGGTTGCGCTGAAATCTGAATCGGAGTGCCGGTTTGCAATACAGTTTTGAATGGATCCATAGACAGGTGCGGGGCCAGTTCGAATAGGGGTTTGCCTATCACGTCTCTGGTTTCTGCACCGGATATGAGTTGTGCGAACTCCTCATTGCATTCCAAACAAACAAAGTTGTCGTCCATACTAACGATGCCGATTGGAGCACTCTCCAGAATGCTTTTCGTAACGCGCTTTTCAGTCTCTAATTCTCGAATCGCATCACGATGTTGCAACAACGCCAATTCTTTGGAGCCGATATAACTTTCGATGGCCAAACCCATGTCGAAGAAAATCAACTTCATAAGGGTAATGGCGACACTCGATTGCGACTCCTTCGATGGATTGCTGTCGGACAAAAGGCGTGGCATAAGCCAAGCAATGGCTCGGCTATAAGCGCCAAAGTACCACTTTGGATCGAGTTCTATTCGATGATGGGTGTGGCCGACCAGTAGCCTATCGTTGACATATTCATTGTCATAAACACCGCGGGCCAGCCTCAAGAAATATTGTTTTTGCGCCGCTTTTGCTCTTTCCAAAATCTGTTGATTAGGAAAGAAGGCTTGAGTTTCGCTAAAGTTTAAAAAGTGCCGATACATGTCGTCCATTAATTCGTCGACATGGTTTTCCAGAACTCGATCGATTTCCTGCAGGTCTGAGTCCTTGATAGATTCGAATTCCAGCCACTTTTTACGCAGCTCAATTTCGAGTGGGCTGACTTCGAAAAATTGTGAGGAGCCTTTCACTTTTTTGGATACCTTTGTCTAAATTTCAAAATCCTGCCTGCTTTCAGCCTTATGGCGCGATTTCAATCGCTGCTACACGGTGTCGTCAAGAAGAGTATTATTGCCTTTTGGAGTATATATAATTAAAACGACATTTGGAACCGAAGCCATGAACGAAGAAAGTCAAGCGACAAAAACACCAATTCGCATTTTGCTCGTCGAAGACCATGCATTAACCCGGGTTGGCATAAAAACTGTTCTGAAACGTGAAACCGATCTGACTGTCGTTGGAGAAGCGTCAAACGGAGAAGAAGCGGTCGCACAAGCGGAAGCATTGAAGCCGGATATTATCTTAATGGACGTTGGAATGCCAGTTATGGATGGTATTCAAGCCTCCAAGAAGATAGTCGAATCTGGCAATCCGGCCAAGATCATTATGCTCACTCAGCATGACAACGACCAGGACATTTTGGCTTCGCTGGCTGCAGGTGCTTCCGGGTATTGCTTGAAAGATGTTGAGTCTGGTCGACTGTACATGGCCATACGCACGGTTAATGCAGGTGATGCCTGGCTTGATGCCTCAATTGCAGGCAAAGTACTCAAGTTGTATTCAAAGCAAAGTTCTCCTGTCGCCGAACAGCCAAGTGTCTCTCAACCACAGGAAAAGTCTGCTGCAGAACCGGCACCGGTTGCGCCTCAAAAGGCTTACGAGCCAGATCGTCCCTATGCTGAGCCATTATCGCCTCGTGAACTCGAAGTTCTCGGTTTGATTGTTGAAGGTTTATCCAATCAACAAATTTCTGACCGATTGATAATTTCGTTGCCGACTACTAAGACTCATGTTCGCAATATTCTCAACAAGCTTGCAGTTGATGATCGGACTCAAGCGGCCGTCCATGCAATGCGCCGGGGAATAGTCTAGGTTCCAGGCAATTTCACTTGTTTAGCGTGCGACTGCACTAGCGTTCAAAGTTTCGGCTTCTTTGCAGACTTTTATCACCTGCACTGTACAAGGGGCTCTCTTTACGACGTCTGAAGCGACGCTGCCTAGTTCCGGGCGACGGCATCCTGTTTCGCCATGCGAGCCAATAATCAATAGATCTGCCTTTTGGTCTTTCGCTTCTTCTATGATTGCATCAGGCAGAACACCTTCGATAATTGCTCCATCTACCTTGTGGTTGAAAAGCTTGCTTTTGAACCGCGTTATTCGATCGTCCAGGATAAGCTGCGCTTGATGCACCAGTTGTTCAGATGTTTCAGTGCTGGCAGCTGAATCCACGATGGAAACTATTCGAAACTCTACGTCAGAACACCATTTTGCTTCGCAGACTTGAACAAGTATCTTTTCTGCCATATCTGAGCTGTCGACAGCAATTAAAGCCTTCATGTAAACCACCTCTTTAAAGTCTGCACAAGAATGACTACGGGGCTGATGATTGACCTAGTTCAGTGACTCTGCAATAAGCTGTTTTTCGGCTTCAAGCCAATCTTCCACGTCAAAGCCGTGTACGCAACCGCGCTCCTCATAAATCTGATAAGCCCGCTGCGAGACTAGTTCCAAACGAACAGGTGTTGCATGAACAATCAAATGCGCCGTATCTTTCTTGCCGTGATTCGCTTGTTTTTGACTTAGAGTTTCGCTCTTCTTTGATTCAGCCATTCTCGTACACCCCTTTTCGTTTTAGTTGAAGGAAATTCTATTATTCCGTTTTTCCCGGACAAGCCGCCATATTCAAACTTTAGAACGTGCACTGCTGCTTCTTCATCGACCTTTAGTATGGTGAATGTTCGATGGCAACACACCCCAAAGAACGATGTCGCTCTGCTTGGCGTTATTCAAACTGACGGAAGTGATGGCTCAGGAGTAATGGCATGAAGAGTTGCATCAAATGGTTCGAAGAAATATCACTTGCCGATCTATCTTTGGTCGGAGGGAAAAGTGCATCACTAGGCGAACTGACTCGAGAACTCACAGCTTGCGGTGTTCGAGTACCAAATGGATTTGCAATAACGGTTGACGCTTATGATGCGATTCTTGACACGGGGGCAGTGAGAGAAAGCCTTGAAGACCTTTTTGATGGGACTGACCGTGCTGATTCAGGCAATTTGACGCAGCTTGCCCAAGCTGCGCGCGCAATCATTAAGGATGCTGGACTACCGCAATTTCTGAGAGAGCAAATTTGTTCTGCATACAGGCAGCTGTCTTCTCTCTATGGCGATGCAGCCACTGACGTCGCCATAAGGTCAAGTGCTACCGCAGAGGACTTGCCGGACGCGTCGTTTGCCGGTCAACAAGAATCATTCCTAAATATTCAAGGCGAGTCTGCTGTTTTGGAAGCTTGCCTGAACTGCTTCGCCTCGCTATTCACTGAAAGGGCTATCAGCTACAGGCGCGATAAAGGTTTTGAGCAGATGAGTGTGAAACTCTCTGTTGCCGTGCAAAAAATGGTGCGCTCAGACTCTGCCAGTTCCGGCGTAATTTTCACCCTTGATACCGAAAGCGGTTTTCGCGACAGTATTTTGATAACGTCGTCATATGGGTTAGGTGAAAACGTCGTCTGTGGGCGTGTGGATCCGGATGAATTCTTGGTTTTCAAACCAACGCTGCGCTCGGGTCACAAACCAATTCTTCGAAGAAAGGTCGGTGCTAAACAGCAGCGGCTGGTGTATTCAACCCACGGCAGCAGAACTACGAGCAATATCAATGTTCCCGACGAAGAAAAGTCGAAGTTGAGTCTGAGCGATGATGAAGTGATTGTTTTATCGAAGTGGGCTTTGTCTATCGAGGACCATTACAGTAAGCTTCACGGCAAGAAAGTCGCTATGGATATTGAGTGGGCAAAGGATGGACGCGACGGACAACTATATATAGTCCAAGCGAGACCCGAAACAGTATTTTCGTCACATTTTTCGAACACATTATGCACCTATTCACTAAAAGAAAAAGGTGAGTTGCTGCTGGAAGGCCGAGCCATAGGCGAGAAAATAGGTGCCGGACCAGTACGGTTGATTCGCAGTAAAAACGAACTGTCTGAATTTCAGTCCGGGGAAGTTCTAGTTGCTGATATGACAGACCCCGACTGGGAACCGGTCATGAAGCGCGCAGCCGCCATCATTACGAACAGAGGTGGAAGAACCTGCCATGCCGCAATTGTAAGTAGAGAGTTGGGTGTTCCTTGTGTAGTTGGAACCCACACGGCAACCGATGTTCTACAGCCTCACAGCGAGGTTACCGTGTGCTGCTCGGAAGGTGCGCAAGGCAAGGTTTACAGTGGTCTGTTGCCCTTTGACCGGAAGGAGGTTTCGGTTGAAGACATTCCGAAGACCATCACTAAAGTGATGATAAATCTAGGCGAGCCAGATCAGGCATTCTCGCTGGCTCAACTGCCTGTCGATGGCGTAGGTTTGGCTCGGGAGGAATTCATTATTGCCAATGAGTTGAAGATTCATCCGCTGGCCTTGACTCGCTTTGATTCTCTGACAGACAAAGTTGCCAAACAGCAGATCGCTCAAATGACAAAGCATTATCCGGATAAATGTCAGTATTTCGTCAATAAACTTACTGAAGGAGTGAGCACAATTGCTGCGGCATTTTATCCGAGACCAGTAATCGTTCGCCTTTCTGATTTCAAAACCAATGAGTATGCCAGCCTTATCGGTGGACAGCAATTTGAGCCTAAAGAAGATAATCCGATGATCGGATTTAGAGGCGCCAGTCGCTATTACAGCGAAAGCTACAGGGACGGTTTTGCACTGGAGTGTCGTGCTCTGAAAATCGTACGTGATGACATGGGTCTGACAAACCTCAAAATCATGATTCCTTTTTGCCGGACTATAGAAGAAGGAAAATCGGTACTGTCTCAGATGTCCGCAAATGGATTGAACCGAGGCGAGAACGGCTTGGAAGTCTATGTTATGTGTGAAATTCCATCCAACGTGATTTTGGCTGACGCGTTTGCCGAATTATTTGATGGCTTTTCCATTGGCTCGAATGATTTGACGCAGCTTGTGCTGGGCACAGACAGAGATTCTGAACTCGTTGCTCAGGTGTTCGACGAACGAAATTTGGCGGTAAAGCGCATGATTGAAATGGCGATTAAGGAGGTAAAAAGGGCCGGCAGGAAAATTGGTATCTGCGGTCAAGCTCCGAGCGACTATCCTGAATTTGCTCAGTTCCTTGTAGAAAGAGGAATAGACAGTATTTCCCTGAACCCGGATGTCGTACTGAAAACCATTCCAATAATCGCAAAGGCCGAAGAAACCTTGCCATCACTTTTGCGAAAGAATGAAATGGATGCTGTGATGTCAGCGCAATGAGAAGAGTTCTTGCTCAAAAAGAAGAGAAGCGGTTATAAACCGCTTCTCTTTTGGCATTAGAAACTGCGTTTAGAGATAGACGTAAATGTTTGCTGTCCAGTCGCCGTTTTCTTCCTGAATCAGTTTGTGTTCCTTTACCAATACTGACTTAATGTGATTATTGACGACGTAACGTTTTTCATTCAGCGTGTCACCAGAAATGGTGGCATTGAGATGATATTCTCCATCTTCTCCGTTTGATATTTCGACAATGAATTCAGCACCCACAAATTTCTTATAGATAAATAGAAAAGTAATTTCTGAGAGCCAGGCATGCATTAGTTCGTCCATTGTCGCGGCCGACAACTCACATTTTTTCGTTTCTTTTCTTAGCACGCTGTGGTAGTCGATGATCAGATTGGTCAGTGACATAGCAACATCTTCAAAAAGCTTGTCCAATCTATCTGCTCTGGCTTGAAAGCCTAAATCCGGTGCCCTATCAACTTCAGTGGTCATACTGTTCTTCTCCAAAGCCAAGACCGATACCTCAATTAATGTCAATCATGCACTGCGCCGAGAAATGAGGCATGGGCTTTCGGAATGATCAGGCTTCATACCAGAGGACTATTGAGGTCACGGCAAAGAGTATTCGAACATTTTGCAACTATTCATCCCTTCACATGATGAATGGATGTCTCGTTATTGGAAAAATATTGTCTAGCGCAACTGAGTTGCAACTTTTCTATGTCTGAATCGCTCAAAAGGGAGAAAGGAAATGCGAATTCTGGCCGCTATCGAAGACGAGACGTTTGGGAATGCCATAGTTGATTTCTTGGCGGAACATTTTTCAAATCCCGGGACGATGTTTCGGCTGATTCATGTGGTGGAGCCTACCATTGTTGGTGATAATGTTCTGGCTATTTATGGCAATGGAATCAGCAGGGAGATCTTAGAGGAGCAAGTCAAAAACGGTTCGACCCTGATTAACTTGATGCGCGATAAGCTTCACACCAAGGTGGGTACGGCTAGTCCCATTGAGGTAAGCGTAATAATAGGCACCCCGCATCATGTAATTCTTGAAACTGCATCCGAATGGAAAGCCGATACTATAGTTCTTGGCTCTCATGGTCGCAAAGGTTTGTCGCGCTTCATTATGGGAAGTGTTTCCTTGTCGGTCGTATCTCATGCCGACTGCGCCGTAACCATAGTTCGCCTACCGAAGGCGGTTGCTGAATCCTCTAAAGGGGAAAATGCAAGCAAAACAGGGGCAAAGCTATCATTGAGCTAATTCCATCGGATGAACGAACATCATCCAGATAGACCATATCCGACTAGGCTTTTGCAGACACAATAGTAAAGTTCGCGGTGCGGACTCCATTAGAAGCTTTCATTTTCAAGATAATAGGACTCACAATTATGATTTCTAGAATTTTGGTAGCCATTGAAGATACGCATTATTTGCCAGCTATCGAATCGTTTATTTCCGAGCTGAAGGCAAAATCGGGTGAATTACATATCAAAATACTGAATGTAATCGAACCGGAAACTGCTGTTTATTCTTGGCCTAGTTCCGAATATCGCACAGAAGCGGAATCTCTGCTGAGCACTGTTTGCAGTATGCTCTCTAAGAAATTTCCTCAATACAAAGTAGAAGGGCAGCTCCGAGAGGGTACGGCAAAAGAACAAATCGTTGAAGAAGCAAAGTTATTCTCGGCAGATCTTCTTCTTATGGGACCGCATAATAAAAGAGGGATTGGCAAATTTATTTTAGGAAGCGTGGCCAAGGACGTCATCCCGCTTGCACCTTGCTCTGTCGTTCTTCTGCGTGCTGAAGTCAAAAAGGATAGCTCGCTGGCTTTGGGCCAAGGCACGAGCACTATGTCCAAAAGCTAATGGCATCAGGCGGAGAATTTGGTCATGCGATACGCCAGCCTGGCATGTGATTTTGATGGGACCCTAGCGTCCGATGGCTATGTTCCGGACGAGGTAATTGCAGCATTAACGCGTGTTACTGCTTCAGGTCGCTCTTTGATATTGGTCACGGGACGTCGGCTTGATGACTTATTCCGTGTTTTTACGCATGTCAATTTGTTCGACTACATAGTTTGCGAAAATGGAGCTGTTCTTTATAAACCTTCTACGAAGGTTACTAAAATGCTCGCAACTCCACCACCCAAGCGCTTTACAGAGGAGCTGGTGGCTCAGGGCATCACGCCTGAGATAGGAAAAGTCATTATTTCGACCTGGCATCCTGCCGAAACCAAAGTTCTGGAAACGATTGAAAAGCTTGGTTTGGATTTGCACATCTCTTTCAATAAGGGAGCAGTGATGATTTTGCCCCCCGGTGTCAATAAGGGCACTGGTCTGAAGGAGGCACTATCAGAAATGCAACTTTCGCCACATAACATTGTGGGTGTGGGTGACGCGGAGAATGACCTTTCTTTTTTGTCCGTCAGCGAATGTTCCGTTGCGGTCGGCAATGCATTGGCGTCAGTAAAAGAATACGCCGATATCATTGTGAAACAGGATCATGGCAGAGGGGTCATTGAGCTCATTGATCGATTGCTCAGTGATGATCTGGAGGACTTTGGAACGCAACTGAAGCGTCGAACTCTTGGCTTGGGCAATAATCCTAAAGGTGACAGCGTAACGATACCGTCCCATGATTTTCGAATTCTAATTGCCGGACCGTCGCAAAGCGGTAAATCGACAATGTCTATGCATTTATTGAAACAGCTTGCTTCTGCTGGATATCAGTATTGCGTAATTGATCCGGAGGGTGAGTACGACCGCGCACCAAAAGCTGTAACCATTGGCAATGAGCATTACGTACCTGAGGTCGATGATGTTGTTCGTATATTGAGCAATCCCGACCACAACGCCGTAGTAAATTTGCTTGGAGTTTCTCTAAGCGAGCGTGCAGGTTTTTTGGCGCGCATATTTGCTGCCGTGCAAAATCTGCGACGTCTAACAGGACGTCCTCACTGGATAGTTATCGACGAAGCTCATCATATGCTGCATCCGTATTGGGATGCTACTTTTGAGCCCATCTGGCAAGAGCCTGGAGCGGTAATAACTATCACGGTAGATCCCAATGAAATTGCAACCAAAATCTTAGAAAGCATGGATCTTGTGCTGGCGATTGGACCAGACACTAGGCGAACTCTCGAAAGCTTTGGCTCCAAAGTGGCACAACCCGTGCCTGAAGTTGTCGCCGGCTCGCTGGGATGGGGCGAGGCTATGGCATGGTTTAGGCACGAATTTGGTTCTCCTGTAAAGGTAAACATCGTTTCGTCTCCTCTCGAGCAGCAGCGGCATTTGCGAAAGTATGCCGATGGGAATTTAGGCAACCAAAGGAGTTTTTATTTCACAGGTCCTTTCGGTCATCTGAATATTCGCTGCCAGAATCTTTTCTTCTTCATGCAGGTGGGAGAAGGAGTTGATGATGAAACATGGCTCTACCATTTGAGACGCGGTGATTATTCTGCCTGGTTCAGAAGGGTAATCGGAGACGAACTCTTGGCTCAGGAGACCGCGAAAATAGAAAAGATGGGCAACATATCTGTTGGTGAAAGCAGAGCCGCGGTCAGAAGACTCATCGAAAGAAGATACACGCTACCTGCTAATTTAATTGCTTGAAGGAGTGAACCATGAAGCGCCTTTTTATTGCTCTCTTCTTCGTTTTGCAAATGTCATCTGCGTATGGCATTCCTTGTTTTGCCTTCACTGGCGCAAAGGATAATGACTGGGCCAGAGTTTATGAAGCTGCAGATGACGCCTTGGACCGTGCTGACTTTGCATTGGCAGAAGTGCTCATTCGTAGGGGAATGACTGCTACCGCTGGAAGTGAATTTCGAAAAATTCTAGTCCTTGAGTTGCTGGCGGAGTTATATGAGAAGCAAGGAAAGCTTTTTGAGGCAGAAATTGTTTTGCGCGTCATGGTTTCACACATTGAGCGTGTCACCTTCCCGCCGAATATTCTTGCTGCGGCCTACCTAAAGGTCGGTGAACTGAATTATCGTTTGAATGATTTTGATGCTGCGGCCGGTGAAGCACTGCAAGCCATTCCTATATTGGTCTTTTGTTATGGAGCTGAATCGCCTCAGGTGGCTGTCGCGTTGAACAATTTGGCTGCAGCCGAATGCAGCCAGGACAAATTGTCGGAAGCACAGGCTCATTTTCGACGAGCCCTCGAGATAGTTAGGAAAAATGAAGGACAAAAGAGTGAGCTGTACGGAATGACAGCGTTGAATTTGGCATTCGTTTGCAGAAGGTTGGAAAACAGAAAGGAGGCAGCTTTCTGGTACCAGAAAGCTGCCAAAGTGCTTTCATTGGTCAGAGGTGCAAATGATCCAGATGCTATTGAGGCTGCACGACAGTTTTCAATGTCGACCAGGAAAATTCATTGAGAATGGTTGTGCCATAGGTAATGCGTATCGTCAAAAGCCTTGGTGTCCTATAGGCTATGAGCAAGGTCATCATAGCCTATAGGCCAAATCGTGGTGAGTTGTTTACAATAGGCGGAGCGGCAATTTCCTAGCTGACTAAAAGGGTTATGCCGTTAGAGATCAGAAGCCACGCCCAAGGAGCTTCTGATCTCCTCTTTCCGAATTTTGCAGGTCTAACTAGCCAAATCTAAAGAGCTTGAAGGCAAAAGTTGCATTTTTTCTAGCAAACTGACAGGAATTCTGACCGGTAAGCGGAAGATTAATTCCCTCGGTGGCCAGTTCTGGTTGGGGGAAATAACGTCCAGTTCAATAAGAAGAGTTCGGATCTCTTCTACATTGCAATATCTTCTCATCAAGGATGAGTCGTATCCCTCGTTTTTTACCGCGGAAAACCCAATGTACGCCGGTTCGAAATTGACGATCAAGTAGCCTTCCAGCATATTCACATTCTCGAAATTGGAACGACATGGAACGAGGATAAGCTTTCTAAATGACGTCCGTATCGTTCTCAAGTATGAGCAACAGAATGCCGAAAAGTGATTTTGGCGTCATGTGACTCTTCGACCAAGTATTTTTCGGTCTGAGAATCATTCATTAGCCAGATGACGCCATCTAGATTAAGCGGAAAATGGAACTTGTCAGTTCCCTGCCACAAAACTGGTCTGATGGAAAAGTCACTTTTGGATTCACCGAGTCAATCTGCGCCGTCGGAGGTCCACTCCATGACGGCGGATGAAGTGATGCAACGGCTGGGAACCTCTCAAGCCGGATTGCCTGAGCAGGAGGTGCTTGACAGGCTCGTTCGCCATGGTCGCAATAGCATTGAAGTAAGTGTTCCTTCTTCCGTTTGGAAAGAAGTAGCCAGCAATTATTTCCATTCGATGGCGCTTCTTTTGTGGGTGACTGGTTTCATTGCCCTGGCTGCGAGTTTGCCACAACTAGCTGTTGCAATCTGGCTGGTCAATCTAGTAAACGGTAGTTTCAGCTTCTGGCAAGAGTTTCGCGCGCACAAAGCGCTTGAAGCGTTAAACAAACTACTTCCACCTCATGTAAAAGTCATTCGCTGCGGCAAGGAATCCCGTGTCCCTGCATCGGAGCTTGTTCCTGGAGACATAGTCGCTCTAGAAGAAGGCGACCTGATTTCTGCTGATATGCGACTTATTGCGTGCCAGGGCTTGGAAGTTGATCAGTCAATTTTGACAGGGGAATCCAGACCGCTAAAGAAGGATTGGCACCCGGTAAGCACTAGAGGCGATGGACTGAGCCGCTCAGATTTCGCCAACTTGGTTTTTGCCGGAACTACTGTTGCAGCGGGTCATGGGACGGCCGTTGTATTCGCGACTGCTACCGCCACTGAGTTTGGAAGAATCGCACACCTTACTCAGACTATTGTCGATCAGCCAAGTCCACTGCAGGTGGAAATGAAGCGGGTTACGAAAATTGTATCCGTGTTTTCTATCACTATTGGTATTGTCATGTTTTTTGCGGCAAAGTTGCTTGCTCACGGAACTACCGTAGAGGCTTTCGTGTTTGGTCTTGGAATGATTGTTGCATTTGTTCCTGAAGGAATGGTTCCCACAGTAACGCTGTCTCTTGCGCTTGCTGTTCAAAGGATGGTCAAAAGACAAGCATTAGTCAAAAGACTGTCTTCAGTAGAAGCTCTCGGTTGCTGCAATGTAATTTGCACTGATAAGACAGGGACCCTGACTGAAAACGAGATGACCGTTACCGATATCTTTGTAGGAGGCAAGCAGTATGAAGTATCTGGTGTCGGCTATTCGTTTGAGGGGGCGCTCAAGCCGCATCCGGCTCCTTCCGTAGATGTCGAATTGTTCGAACTGCTTAAAGCTGGGGCGTACTGTAATAACACTCGCTTTGATGATTGCAGTTCGCACACACCTACAGGAGATCCGACAGAAGTCGCATTAATCGTGGCTGCTGCAAAGTCAGGACAACCTGTCAAAAGTAGCGCGCATAGACTGGCCGAAAATGTATTTGACTCTCATCGCAAACGCATGAGCACAATACATGCGCAGGGTGACACTAAAGTTGTTTATGTTAAGGGATCTCCTTCCCAAATAATTGAGCGTTGCACTCGGGAGTTTTTGTCAGCAAAGGAAACTTGCATCGATGCAACGCGTAAAGCAGAGCTTGTCGCACAGGTCAACAGCTACGCACGTGAAGGTTTGCGAGTCATCGCCGCTGCAAGAAAAGTACTTGCGGCCAACGAAAATGATTTTTCCTCGGAAGTCGTAGAAAGCGACCTGTGTTTTCTCGGACTTTTTGCCATGTACGATCCACCGAGAAGCGGTGTTGTCGAAGCCGTGAAGAAGTGCAAAGAAGCCGGAATTCAAGTTGTGATGATCACTGGCGATTACGAAGTAACGGCCGAAGCGATCGCCCGAAAGGTGGGAATCATTGAAGCGGGTACGGCAAGGGTGATCACCGGACCTCAAATTGAAAAAATGACCAAGCAAGAATTTGTGGAGTCCATTTCGAGTAATGTGATTTTCGCCCGTGTAAATCCCGAGCACAAACTACGAATCGTCAAAGCCTTTCAACGAAGAGGCAATATTGTCGCCGTTACAGGCGACGGAGTAAATGACGCGCCGGCGTTGAAGCAAGCCGATATTGGTGTGGCGATGGGTGAGAATGGGGCGGACGTCGCAAAAGAGTCTGCAGACATGATTTTGCTGGATGACAACTTTGCTTCGATTGTCAACGCGATTGAGGAAGGTCGAGCTGTCTACGACAATATAAAAAAATTCGCCGTATATGTTTTTAACAGCAATATGGCAGAAGCGGTTCCTTTCGTAGTCATGCTGCTTTCTGCGGGGCTTGTCCCAATGCCTCTGACAATTATGCAAGTGCTTTCAATAGACTTAGGTACTGATATGGTTCCTGCATTAGGACTAGGAACTGATCCTGCGGAGAAGGGCATTATGGAACGTCCTCCTCGCTCACCAAAGCAAACTCTTTTGTCTGCGGCACTCTTGTCGAAGGCCTTGCTCTGGTATGGGCTTATAGAGGCTGCAGCAGGAATGTCCGGATATTTTTTCCTCAATTGGTTGCACGGCTGGCCGGAAGTGCCGCTGGCAGCTCTCTACTCACCTACGTGGCGAATGGCAACATCTATGACATTGTCTTGTATTGTCTTCAGTCAGGTAGGTGCGGTTTTCTGCTGCCGGACGAAGGAAACATCCATTTTTTCCGGCAACGTATTTGAGAATCGCCTCATTCTAGCCGGTGTCTTCTTTGAGGTAATTCTGCTTCTATTGCTTCTCTTCTGTCCGTTCTTCAATGACATGTTTAACACTGCACCTTTAGGACTGCTTGAGCTTTGCTTTGCCTTTAGTTGGGCTCCGTTGATGATATTTTTTGATGAGATAAGAAAATTCGTTCTGCGAAAACATAAGTCGAGCCGTCAAGCACACGCGCTCTGATAGGCGAATATACTTCATTCGCAGGTATTAGTATGGATCATCCTTGTAGACCATGTAAGCAGACCTTCTGCGTCACAAAATAGACACATGGTTACCGCTTGTTGGGGTAAAACAGGTGATAAAGAAGATTTTGATACCGGTTGAAGACGAGCTATTCGTAGATGAGATCTCCGATTTCATTTCAGATTTGCAAGCTGCGTCTGATGATTTGCGACTTCGAATAATGCATGCAGAGATTCCGCCGGCGTCACTTACGGCTTTAAAGAAAGGCGATCCGGATACAGATTCGAGCAAACTCGTTGATGCGGTGCGTACGCGGCTTAAAGGGAAATTTCCCTATCAAAATATAGAGACAGTAGTCGTGGACGGCACACCGAAAGAGGCAATCATAGATGAAGCGAGGGCTTGGGATGCAGATTTGATTTTGCTTGGTCCGCATGGAGTTAGAGGTTTGAGCAAGCTGATTCTTGGTAGCGTGGCCGCATCTGTGATACCGGACGCGCCTTGTAATGTTGTGTTGATGAAGCCTCTGTCTCAGATGAAGAATGGCCAGAAAGAAGTTGAAAAACAAGGAGTTACGTTATGAAATCTGTTCAAGAAGTATCAAAGACAAACGTCAAGGCGCATCATCGGGTGTCTAAGCGCTATTTCCTTATGGACGGTCTTAGAGTAGGTCTAACAGTTGGTATTCTGTCCGCCCTCTGGCACGTTGCCTGGTTGGTTTTAGTAGCGACAAATACTGCACAGATGGTTACGGATGCAGCACTTCGCTTGCATTCTATCGAACCGGTTTATCTCGTACACCCATTTCGCCTGGAATTCGCACTTTCATTGATCGCTTTGTCGACAGTGGGCGGATTTGTCCTCGGCTATTTGTATTCAATGATTTGGAACTCTCTGGGACCGGTCGTAAAGAAGCATAGGCTAGGACGAACTCCCGCTCATTCTAGAAAGTGATTGAGGCCAAAGAACTCTTATGGCGGAGCGGCAAGGGTTTAATCCAATTCCTTGCTCAACGCTGACAGCTCCTCACTTTTCTTTAGCTTTTTGAGAGCGTTCATTTGGATTTGCCTAACCCGCTCACGGGAAAGTCCGAGAACTTCTGCTATTTGTGTGAGCGTCATAGAAACTCCATCTGGAATTCCATAACGCATCTTCAGTATTCTTTGTTCTTGACTCGATAAAGCATCTATTGCTCTATTTACTTTCTGCGCGACAACTTTGAAGGAGGCTAGCTCATCTGGAGGGGTCACCTTTGTGTCGCTGATTACGTCTGCAAGGCAGAAGTCGGGGTCATCAGTTAACAATGAATCTAAAGATAACAACCTCTTTTCTGCAGTTAGGGCTTCTTTGGCTCTTGTTAAAGATGTTCCTGCAGTCGTAGCGATTTCTTCGAGACTTGGTTGCCTGCCTTCCTTTTCTCCAAGTTGCCTGATGATCTTGCGTAATCTATTCATCTCCTCGACTACATGCACCGGAAGACGAACTATTCTCGACTTATCTGCCAAGGCGCGCGTTATGTATTGTCGGATCCACCATGTGGCATATGTGGAAAATCTGTAGCCGCGCTCAGGTTGAAACTTCTCCACTGCTTTAATCAGACCTAGCGTGCCCTCCTGGATCAGATCCTGCAGTGCTAGTCCACGATTTCCATACTTCTTGGCGATACTTACTACCAATCTCAGGTTGGATACCACAAGTATCGGACGATATGCTTCTTCGCCGTTCCGTAGCGCTCTGAAATAGATGAATTCATCCTTTGCTTTTAGCAAGGGGTGCCGGGTGATTTCTCTAAGATAAGCCCCCAGTGAGTCGTCAGCACCTTGCAAGTCGGTGCTGTAATAGTCGTTCTGCGACCCTTCGTTGCCATCCTCGCCGCTTTCTGCACCCGAATTGATGACGATGTTCAATTCTGTATTTTGGCTGTTCGTCATTCTGTACTTTCTTGTTGATTTGATATTTTCAGATTCATTGTTTTTTTTCATCGTCAAAACTTGCCAAAAGCAAGTTGGCTCGAGCTACTGTCCAGCTCCAGTCAAAACGTAACTTAAACGCCTAATTGCACTATAACAACAAAAGAAAATCACCGCACGTCTGGTACACAGGAGCTGAAAGATCGTCCCCACGGTCTATGTGCGAGCTTTTGTCATAAGTCAGAATTGTATTTGTAAGGCTACATGCGAGAAACAGCAATGGAAAGGAAATCTAAAGAACACCTGGTTGTGACCCGGGAAGTGGTGATACCCGTGGAAAACAAAAAGCTCGCGGGAATTTTGACTATTCCTAACGAGGCGCAAGGACTGGTTGTTTTTGTGCATGGCTCAGGAAGCAGCCGGCTCAGTCCGAGAAATCGCTTTGTAGCTGAGGCATTGAACAGAGCCGGATTGGCAACACTTCTTTTCGACTTACTGACGACGCAAGAAGAACGCGTCGATATTTGTACTGCGCAATTGCGTTTTGATATTGATTTTTTGGCCAAGCGCGTCAGCGATGTATTCAAATGGTTGAAGCGAAACGAACTGACTAAACACTTGCCCATCGGCTATTTTGGCGCTAGTACCGGGGCGGCCGCTGCTATAGTCAGCGCTGCACAGAATCCTTCGGAGATACATGCGATTGTGTCTAGAGGTGGTCGACCAGATCTAGCTGGTTACTGTCTGCAAAGGACTGAGTCTCCCACGTTATTTATCGTTGGTCAGAACGACCATGAAGTAATCGAGTTGAACAAACAAGCCTTTATTTATTTGCCTGAATCGACTCCCAAATCGATGGCGATTGTGCCTCGTGCAACTCACCTATTTGAAGAGCCTGGTACGCTTGAAAGCGTTTGCGACTTGGCCTGTGGATGGTTTGCGACATATCTGAAGAGGACCGTAAATGCTGCGTGACAAAAGTTCTTCTAAGCGAAAGAAGCGAAAATGTGAGAATAAGCATTGTCATTGCAAGGTAGTGGCAACTGCATTTTGCAGTGAAGACTGTAGTTCTGCCTGCGACGGAACTGAAGTATGTACCTGCGAGCATCGTGATTGTCACAATGTAGCTTGCAGACCGGAAGACGATCTGCCGCTGCCGGAGAACTAGACGTCTCATTGAGCAAACAAAAAGCCTGCGTTGAGCAGGCTTTTGTTTATTGATATCAAATCAAGCTTACGACCCTGTTTTTCTCGTCTCTTCTTCGTGAGCAAGTGGAGAGTTGTGGAAATTGTTGGATTCGGCGAGCGCTTTTACCACTTCTTCATTCGATGTAGGATAGAACTCCATGTAGTGTTGTCCCACAGCGTTGAAAACTTCTGGAACATAGCCGGCAATGATTCCATCACAATGTGGGCGTAATTCTTTGTAGCTCTCTTTGCTCATTACCGGCGCAGCCAAAACGACTTTGCATGCCCCCCTCTGTTTGACAGCTTCCAGAGCCGCAAGGGCCGTCATTCCGGTCGCTATTCCGTCATCTACAAGAATCACTACTTTTTCTTCTAAAGTCGATCTATATCGACGGGCAAGGACATAGTATTCGTCTTCTCGGCGTTGCGTCGTGACTAGAAGCTCCCGCTTTTGCTGTTCGATATAGTCGCGCCAGCTGCGCGTCTGCGGAATGTCGGGACTGAGAACTATAATTCCACCAGAAGATACGGCACCGATTGCATATTCAGGCTGATTTGGAAACGGCAGTTTCTTTGCCACGATTATTTCCAAAGGGCAGCACAGTTTGCGCGCAACTTCCAGCGCTACAGGAACTCCTCCTCGCGGCAGACCGACCACAACCATTTCCTTTTGTCGTTCTTCCTGCGAAAGGCCTTTCAAATACTGCTCTACTTTTAGCGCCAGCTTTCTTCCGGCATCCTCTCTATCTCTAAACAACATAAAGCACCTCCACAGGACAGCCTTTACATATCAGAGTAGCTGCTTGTCCGGCATTCTACCTCTACCCCTAGGCTGAGTTGACCCAAGAACCGATCATTCTGTTGAACGAGGCTGTGGCATGCCGCTGACTGTAAGTTGAGAATACAGTTGGGAGTTGAGCACAAAATGAGTTCGAAATTAGCGTTATTAATCATTGTCTTTGTGACCATTAGTACCGTTGGGGCTTTTGCTTATGCTGGTGTTCATAGCATGACAGATGCACATGAGCCACAAAGATCGGTTGAACCGAATGCAATTGATGCGCAGGATGAGGAATTTATCTTGCAGGCTGCTCTTCTAGCTGCTCGAGGTGATCTCAAAAAGCAGCTGCCAATTCTACGGACGCTTGCGGAAGTGTACCGTTCTCAGAATCGATTGAAAGAAGAAGAGTCTTGCCTTTTAAAAGCGATTGGCATCGTGCATGCTTTAGAAGGTTCTTCTTCTGTTTCTTTAGGCGCGTCATATATGAGACTCTCTGCAATCTACTTTGCGATGGAAGACTATATAAGAGCTGAACTGGCGGGCAAAACTGCCGTCGACATCTTTGGCAAAAGCTGTGGCATGGATTCAATCAACCTGGCTCTGGCATACAACAATCTCGGTTGGATCGAAATGAAGCACAAGAACTATAGTGCTGCCGAGTCTCACATTTCAGCAGCTCTCTCAATCTTGCGCAAAACTATCGGGCGTAAGCATTTGCTCTATGGTCTGGTTTCGGAGAATCTGGGTGTTCTTTTGTTGCAGAAGGGCGAACATGCAAATTCTCTCAAAGCCTACAAAGAGGCCTTGTCCGTACTGAGCAAGAAGCTACCAGCCAACGATCCGGTTGTAATTGACCTCAACAATAGATGCGCTGAAGTCAGGAACTTGTTGAATCGCAAGACTGCTGATCGTCATTGCGAGCGACTTTAGGTTTGCGAGCAAGAGAGTACATTTGAAAAGTGCGCCGAATAGTCGGCGCACTTTTGTTCCTTTGGCTGGTTGATTGTTAGGTGTTTTGAGCAGTAGTGGCAGGAATCCGTGTTTCCGGTTTCTTCTCTTTTGCGTGCTTTCTCATTTTTACAATCATCACATTGCAGGGAGCATGTGAAGCAACTGCTCCTGAGACGCTTCCAAGCATGAATCGAGTCATGCCGCTTCTGCCATGCGAGCCAATCACAATTAGTTCCGCCTCAAGCATTTTAGCCATATCAAGAATGACTTCAGCTGGTTGCCCGGCGACTACCTCGGTCGTAATTTGGTATTCCGGAATGACTGTTTGAATGTCGGACTTGACTTTGGCAACCAGCTTTTCTGCATAACTTCTAGCATCCTGCTCTAGTGATTCCATGAATTGAGGATAAGTAGCCATTGGATGATCCATTGTGATCGGCTGCACGGCATGAAGAATTCTAATATGAGTGTTTTCCTGCCATTTGTGATTGATTACGAAGTCGACTATTGGTGCAATGGCATCACTCTCATCTACTGCAACAATTACTGTATAGCGTTTACTTGACGTTTTATTCACACTATCGATGCTCACCTTTCTACTCTCCGTGTTGATTATGTGTTGCTAGTGCTCAAGCGCTTCTGCTCAACGTCGCTTGTCAAATCGAAGGCTTTGTTGTCCTCAGGCCAGAGCAATAGGCACGGCAAAACAAGCGACCGGATAAACGACTCCGGCTGCATGCCGAAAACTGTGATGCGGTCTTGCGCCAACCCACGTGTCGGCAGGACAAAAAGGGCGTCCTGTCTAATCTCAACTGCTTGCGAGGATTCACTTCCTTGAAAAAGGTCTTTCCTTTCAGTGGCTGCACGACCGCCGTAATATTCGAATTCGAAATTTATGTCTTTCGCTTCGGGCAGCATCTGCAGCAAATTCTTTTTCAGTTGCTCAGGTTTTTCCTCGCGTGTGCCGGTTCCCCAGAACTCAAGAGTCGGCTTTAGCCCTAGCAGTTTAGCTAGCTTCAGGCATGATTTGAGATACGTGTAATTGATGTGATCGATCTCTGAAACAATTGCCATTGTTTCCCACGCAATCGGTTTTGATTGAACGATCAAGACAGGCACCGTGGAATGATGCGATACGCCCTCAGCCACAGAATACCGAATGTAATGGCTGTGCTCTTGATCGATCAACCTCACTCCTGTTGGTTGATGCCCGATTACAAGTAGATCAAAGTCTCTGGCATCTTTACACAGAATTGCTACAGGATTGCCTTCTTTAATCAGGCACTCACCTTGAATGCCTTGTCCGGATGCCAGTGCCTCGTATTCTAATGAGAGTTTATTTGCCAGAGAATTTAGTTGAGATATGACTGCTTCGTACGCTGCAATGTAGGGACCACTGCCGACAAAACCTGGTTTGTCGTTTCGCAGCAATTCCCAGACCGTTCTTGAGTCGACGATGTGCTCAGCTGTTACCTTGGCTTTAATTTTGGCGCCCAGCTTCCAGGCCATTTCGGCTGCATTGCGTGACTGTTCAGAGCCGCTAATTGCAACAAGTATTGAATGTTCTGACATTTCCTTTCTCCCATCCGGTAATGCTTAAGAAATTTGACTTCTGCGGACTATTTTCCGCTCGTTGCCGTGATGATTGCATCGACCTCAAAGACTATTGATACAGTGCTTTGGTGCTGCTCCTTACCGTCTCGATAGCACCATGCCGCGTTGCTGGCGTTAGGCAATCATCCCTGAGTATGATTGCTTAAACCCGGACCGTCGTAATCCTAGGCCTGTGGTATGTTGCCGCATCGGCGCAGTTCGTCTTTACTGGTATGGAAGAAAGCCTCGGCGTTAAAGAGAAAGGCTGGTCCCCTAGATAAGAGGAATAGTAATGAAGATTTTGTTGGCGATCGACGGTTCCGACTGCTCCACGGAAGTCGCAAAGTTAGTATCAGAAATGACCTGCTCAGCCGGTACGGAACTTATGGTTCTTTCTGCTGTGGATTTCTTGGAGCCATTGCCTTCATTGGAAGGAATCAAGCGAAAGGAGTTGCTCGCTACCGAAAAATTGGTTCATAGCTACGTTGAACAGTTGCGCTCTGCTCATCCCGATGCCATCGTATCTGGTGCTGTCGCAGATGGATATGCGTGCGAAGAGATTCTAGATACTTGTAAAGAGTGGGCTCCAGATCTGGTAATGGTTGGTTCTCATGGAAGAAGTGGACTGGACTACCTTTTCTTTGGCAGCGTATCGCGCACCGTTTTTCTCGAGGCCCCGTGTGCAGTGAGAATTGTGCGCCGTAAGTCAGAAGAGCATTCTGAAGCGGGAACATATAATGTAATTGTTGCGCTCGAACACACAGACTCAAGCGGACAGGTACTTGATCATGTGCTGAGTACTCCATGGTCGCAGAAGACAAATTTCAGATGTGTTCATGTAGTGCGTGATACGCCGGAAAGTATTCTTTCTGAACCCGAAGGCGGATATACCCATTCGATGAAGTCTCACTACGACAATCTTGTTGCTGGGCGATTAGGCTGGCTTGAAGCCGCGGCAGCTAAGCTGAACGATAAATTGGGAAGACGTGCTGCCACAGCGGAGATTTTGAGAGGAGAACCAAGAAAGGCTATTCTGGATTTAGCAAAAAACTGGCCGGCTGATCTAATATTGGTTGGTTCTCACGGTCGACGTGGAATTGATAAAGCTGTTCTTGGCAGCGTGTCAGAAGCGATTGCTGTTCATGCTCAATGCTCGGTGGAAATGACCCGTGTAAAAACACTATCGAAGAAGGTTCATATCATTGTTTAAGCGAATTTTGCCAATTACTCTGTTTTTCGTTTGCGTGCTGACATTGAGCACCTTAGCTGGACAGGCGGACGACAAAAAGCAACGTGCCGGCAATGAACCTGGAAAGGTTGCGCAGTCGAAGAAAAAAAGTCGGAGCAATCGCAAAGCCCGGTCTATATCGGCAAGCTTGGGTAAGAAGCTGTATAAGCAGTACCAGTGCTACGATTGCCATAGCATTGGTGGAAAAGGATGCGAAAATGGGTTTCGCTTGGATAATGAAGGTTCTAAGAGAACGAAGGCGTTTATAAAGGAGCATCTGGTTGATCCAGATAAGCATTTCGATAAGCACCCGGATGCATTTGGAACTGATTTAAACTTGATGCCGCCACAAGATCTTGAATCTTGGGAGATCGATAGTCTTGTTGAGTATCTGTACAGCTTGAAGTAGTTGTTAGACCTTCATTATGTCTTCTGCAGGATAGCGGAGTTGTTTTTGCCCATTTTCAATACTGCGCCGGTTTACAGGTCGGCTGATCTGGAAGCTTAGTTACCGGTCGATTGGTTGGCTCCGGCTACCTTTTGGGTTTTGTCAAAAGAATGCGATTTCTTCGATCTTAGAATGACTACGGAGCATGGCGCCAGTGTAATTACTTCTTTGGCCGTGCTGCCTAGAAGAAAATTACCGATTCCTTTTCTTCCGTGCGTACCCATCAATATCAAATCAGCTGAGAAAGCACCCGCTTCGTTTGCAATCACTTCTTTTACAACACCATCACGCACCGCAGTTTCGACTTGAATTCCTGGGAAATAGTCCTTCAAATGCTCACCGAAGGTGCGAACCAGGGCCTCACCTTCCGTTATATATTCCGAACTCGACCAGGACATTACTGCCTCATTTTTGTCGAGCACGTGCAGTATCTTCAGCCTAAACAAAAGCGTATTGAGTTGAACAAGAAATTCTTTGATTTCGTCCTCGAACAAGAGATCTTCAATTGGTATCAAGACATTGGTGACCATATTCGTGTTCTCTGCTGAATCAAGTTGGCGAGTATTCCTGTGAAACCACTTTCATTGTTCAATCTCGACCATAGAAGTATAGGGCAGGCAAAATCTGCATCATGTGGCAAACGACGGAAGAGATGTCTGTTGCTGCACGAGAGTACTTCCTTTGCTTTCCGCAGACTTAGGTAAGCTGACGACTGTAACAGGGCGATCAGCTAGTTTCAGAACCGCCGTCGAAACACTACTTACTCTCAAGCGCGTATTGTCCCCGTGTGAATGCGCACCTATTACGATTACATCAGCATTCCACTCTTCGGCACAATCCAGAATTACGCGATGGGGCGTACCCACAAGTACTGATTCTTCAACTTCAAACGAATCATCCTCGCAAAGTAGATTAATGCGCGTTTGTTTTAGCATGAAAGCTGCCTTTTTCAATTGCGTTTCCAGCAACTTTCGAGTCTTGCCGGGACCTGATTGATCATGTAGGTCGTTCAGAAATGTGGATGTGTCTATCACATTTAAGAGTTTGACAGTCTTTCCGGGTCCGCCAAATAAACGTGCGACAGCATCGACAATTGGCATCACAAATTCATCTTCATCGATAGCAACCAGAACTTTCATAACTTTCTCCGGCTAGTGTCAGAATGGAACGCAGAAGGGAGTGCTTTAGCAAAAGACTTTCATTTTTAGAATTCTGCGGAAGACCCTGTTCATACCTTTGATTTTTGCACCGGCTGCATGCTGGTCCATCGTTTTAAAGGACTATTTGAATTGGTTTTTAGAGCAATATTTAGCTGTAGCCTAGAGCGACATCATTCCGAAGCCCTATTTGACCGACCCCGTGGTCTCCAGATTCAAGGTTGGCTTGGTATATGGGGCATAAAGTGAGTATGAACGACAGACTACTTTTCTCGATTAAAAAGCTTGAAATGCTAGCTGGGTTAGGTATTCACAGACGGTTCGAAATCAGATCCGGACATCCTAGATCCTGTTTCGCCTGAACCGGACTTGGTTGAAGAAATCACACCGGTCAGTTTTGCGAAGAATCACTTGCCGTGGCGCAAGCGAACTTCATTGATCGGTTTGAGGCAATAATCTATATGAGAACGATTGCAGGGAGGACAACGGCGGGCGCACTGAGCGTACTTGCGTTTGCTTGTTGTTGCTTAAGTGCATCCTCCAGAGAAATGAAAACCTGGATGATAACCCAGTTTCACGAAATCAACGGTAAAGAAGTGACTTACATAGCAAAGGACTTCGTGCGTCTAGATCGGCTAACTAACGGCTATTCAATCATTATCGATGAGAGGGCTGGCAGAGTCTATTTCTTTAGCGACAAGGAGAAGCTGCTATATAAGACGAAAATCAAGGGTTTCAATTACCAGTCTGTCAATTTGCTTCGCATGTTCACAGGCGATTCAAGGGCTGGAGACAGCTGGCGACGAGCGGGTTCAACACGAATCGGCAATACTGAAGTGATCCGTTTTATCTCAGAAGATTACAGCAATGTCTTCCGTGGCGCGAAAGAAGGTGGCTACCTGTCTGGTGAGAAGAGAGTGGTTGAAACAGAAACTTCCTTCTACGTAAGCAAAGAGATTGCAATTTCGAAGGATGTTTCTAAATTACTTTCTCAACTTCAAGGGACCAAGGATCTCGGTTATGTCCCACTCAAAGAAGTAACAGCCTGGAAGGAGAAAATCAAGACGAAGACAAATCTGGATTTGTTAGATGTGAGAAGAATAGACTTGGACGTAAGCAAACGATTAATTCCAAAAGGCTATCGAGAAACATCAGACCTTCGCGACATTACAAACAAAGACAAATCTCCGGCCGAAGAGTTGCTATGCAAATAGATTTATTGGACTGATGACACTATTGGACATTGATAGTCTTACAGGCTGGTTGTCGTATCATCTTTTAGTATTAGTGAGCAAAATTCCCCCTTCAATTGTTTCCTTTTGCACTTTGATATTCAGCAGAAAGGCTGATGTCTGGAGGGCTTCATTGTCTAACAATAATTTTTTAGAAGGAAGTTTTGGATACGAAAATGAAACAACCGACCGAACCCATCATTCGCAAAGCACTGTCCGAGCAATCTCATAAAGTCGAAATTCCACGCTTTTCCCGTCGGGCACAGAGGCGAGTTCGTAGGTTATGGTCGATCTGGGTGCAACGCCTGATGAATATCAGATTTCCAATTTTGGGAGCAAGGCTCACGCGCCGGAAAAAGGTCGAAATTGAAACGTTGCTACAGCCGGGAGACATACTGCTCAAGGACAATTGCGGCTATCCGTTTTCACAGCTTGGTGCGCGCCTCTTAGGTAGCCGATGGATTCATTCTGCCGTTTTTATCGGAGACGGCAAAGTCATAGACTGTGGTTCTGTGCCCTACGTGGCCGAAGCACCGTTAGAGTTCTTTCTCGATGCCAGCGACGTGGCTATATATAGACCGAAATTTAAAACGGCTGGTGATTGCGAATCCGCATTGCATTACCTGAGGGACCAAATTGACAAACCTTTTAACAAGACCTTCAATCTGGCGAACAAGAATTCGTTTTATTGCACTCAACTTATCTACAGAATGTTGAAGCAAATGCCAAACCCGATTGATCTTCCTGTCAGCTCTGTCGGTGGCAGAAAGGCTATTTTGGCCAGTGACATTGAAGACTGTACTGAGCTTCAGAGAGTTTACCTATTTCGTGTGGCCCCCTGGCGGATTTTGATTGCACATATTCCCTCGCTCGTCGCGCTTTCGTTGGGAGCCTCACTGGCGAAGAAGATTCGTCCAGAATATGGTTTCGTTGGCGGTATTCTTGGACTCATGTCAATCCTTACCATTACTCAGCAAAAGTGCCACCCTGTGCGGATGAGAAAAACGTAGTTCCATGCAGATTAAGCCTCGATACTACCAAGAGCAAAGTGTGCAGCCCCTGCCGGCGCACTGGTCTTCTTTGCCTCAAGCTTTTCTCCATCAGGCAAGGAAGCAACCCCATGCGCTGGCTGTTTGCGACTCGTTGGGAACGAAGCTCACTTATCATCAACTACTTTTGAAATCGATTGCTCTGGCAAATTTGCTTAGCAAGACGTTGAATTCGTCTATATGTATTGGAATTATGCTGCCACCATCAGTAGGTGCGGTTGTAGCGAATCTTGCTGTCGCACTCCTGGGAAAAGTTGCGGTAAACCTAAATTATACAGCCGGGCAAAAGTCTTTCGACCTGTACGCCCAACGGTGCAACCTAAACCATATTATTACTGCCAAACCAGTGGTGAAGCGATTGCAGCTTGAGTGCCAGGCAGAATATATTTTCATTGAGTCTGTTCAACAAGACGTAACTCTGCTCACTAAATTGAAAACTTGGACCGAGTCGGATCTGTGTCCTGAGATATTTCTGGGCGGGCTTCTGTCAGGACTCTCTGAACAGCACCAAATTGACATTAGCAAACTAGGACTAACTGCCAGGCAGGGTGCCAGTGGAAGGAAGAAAAGTCTGAATAGTCCTGCAAGCATAATCTTTACTGCAGGTTCTACGAGCGATCCCAAAGGTGTTGTTCTTTCGCATGAGAACATCCTTTCCAATATCAATGCCATCAAGGAGCAAGGGCAAATCCGTCGAGGAGAGGTGGTATTAGGAGTGATACCATTTTTTCATTCTTTCGGGCTGACCATGACCCTATGGGCCCCTTTGTGTCTGGGAGAAACAGTGGTCTATCACTATGATCCTTTTGATGCCAAAAGAATTGGTGAGCTTTGCGAAGCTTTTAAGGCTACATGTATTGTTTGCACTCCTACTATGATGGGATTGCTTCTTCGCCGCTGCCGACCCGAGCAACTCGCGTCTATTAGAACTTGTGTGCTTGGTGGAGAAAAGCTGAAAAAGCAGCAGAGCTCAGACATTAAAGAACGGCTCGGAATAGCACCGCTCCAGGGATATGGTTTGGCGGAAACTGCACCGGTTGTTTCATGCAATGTTCCTAACCATGTCACTTTACAAAATGGACGAGTGATAGAAGGCAACAAGTTGGGGACTGTGGGACTACCGATCCCAGGCACGCTAATTAAAATTGTGGATGCTGACACAGGAAAGTCACTTCCACCAGGTCAGTCCGGAATAATAAACGTTAAAGGCCCGCAAATCATGCTGGGCTATTTGGGGCAGCCCGAGCTTACAAGCCAATCCATAAAGGACGGTTGGTTCAATACCGGAGACATCGGTTTTCTTGATGAAGATGGATTTCTCACCGTAACCGGTCGGCTAAGCCAGTTTTCCAAGATCGCCGGTGAAATGGTTTCTCACATGGTAGTCGAGGAAGAGCTGTATAGGGTATCCGGAGCAGGCGCCGGGGAAATTTCGGTTACTTGCGTACCGGATGCGCGTCGCGGCGAGAGACTAGTGGTTGTCTACTCGAAAATGAGCAAAACTCCACAGCAAGTTGTCGACGAACTGAGGAAAGGAGAATTACCACATCTCTGGATTCCAAATGCCTGCGATTTCGTAAAAATTGGAGAACTTCCCGTAATGCCGAACGGGAAGTTGAATTTACGACAGATTAAAAAGATTGCCGCGGAGTCTCGAGGTGAGATTTCTTGACGCTCATCCTTTAGTCGGCGAAAAATCGTTCTGAGAGATCATATTCAAGCTTTGAGATTTAGCGATGATTGATGAGCAAATGCTTGTGGAGATTGAATAATGACAATGAATGCAACCATAAAAGAGACACTTGCTGGTGTTTGGCATAATCAACATAATTCACAGATCCATCTGGAAATCGATGAGTCAGGCAAGATCGCAGGATATTTCCTCAACGGCATCAATAGCCCTGGCGGACGTTCGGAAAGTTATCCATTAACAGGATTTGCTCGTGGGGATGTATTCTCATTTTGTGTGGACTTCTCCAAGCATGGTTGCATGACAACGTGGGTCGGCCAAATCGTTGAAGAGAGACGATTCCAAGCAATGTGGCAGATGATTAGCGATGTACATCAAAATAAAGATCTCTGCTGGAAATCCACATGGATCGGTCAGGACACTTTTGAGTTTGGCCCCCGTGAAAGTGAGATTTGCGATCAGCCATGTTCTGCCTCCTATCCGCTATATTGCAGCCTCATCTAGAGACCAATCTGCTATCGTTTTAGTGGGTTTTGGGGATGGCAAGAAATGAATGGTTTGATAGGTTTCAGGACATTTTTGCCCCTGGCAATAGTTCTGGGTCTAGTGTGCACTTCTGTTTCGGCAAAGAACTCTCCTGCGCAAAAGTCAAACAGGACAAAAGCAGTCGATTCGTCTCGTAACGAAGGGGCGAAATTGTTCAAAGCGAATTGCCAAAATTGTCACAGCACTGGAGAATCCGGTGGTTGCCTGGGTCCGGTGCTCGCAGGCGAAGGTTCGCGTCGAAGCAAATTTTTTATCGAATCTAGAATAAGCAATGATCCCAAAATGGTCCAGGAATTTCTGCGTGCATATGGTCACGCAGAGTTAATGCCACATATGCGTGTCGATTCGATAGCTGCTAAGAAGCTTGCCTCGTATGTCGCCTCATTGGCTGCTGTTGAGTCGGGCTTTGATGTTAAGTCACACGAACCGCAAAAAAAGAGAGCACAGCTCAATAACGGGGCGAGCGCTCAATCAATCGCTAATGGCAAGAGACTTGTCTATGAACGTGGATGTCTGATGTGCCATTCATTCGGTGGTATGGGTGGACAATTCGCGCCTGCTTTCGACGGTATTGGAGCGCGGCATTCGAAAGAATTCATAGCCGAAAGTATTTCTAGTGCCGAGCTGTTTCAAGGCAATTCTGGGCGCGAGTACGGTGCCAGGGGCCTGGTTATGCCGCCGTCAAGTTTTAGTGAAGAAGAGATCGAAAGTATTGCCTCCTATCTTTCTAGTCTCAAGTAGGTGGCATGCTTGTAACATTGCATGGTGCGGCTAATGAGGTTACGGGCTCATGCTACCTCGTCGAGACGGGCAACTGCCGGGTCTTGATTGACTGCGGATTATTTCAAGGATCAAAGCATCTCGAGAGGCTGAATTTTATACCCGCCTCGATTAATGCCAAGAAGATTGATGCTGTAGTTCTTACTCATGGGCACCTGGATCATTGCGGTCGGTTGCCATTGCTAGTGAAAGCCGGGTTCAAAGGAAGAATTTATGGCACTGACGGCACTTTGGACATCGCCCGTTTGATTCTGATGGATGCTGCCAAAGTTCAAGCGGATGATACTGATAGAGAGAATCGAAAGCGAGTCAAGGCTGGTCAGGAGCCGGTAAAACCTCTTTTTACTGCGGCGGATTCAGAGCGAGTATTCAAGTTGTTTCACCCATTGCCGTACAACAAGTGGATTTCGATTGCGGAACATTTGAAAATTGACTTGATTGAGGCTGGGCATATTCTTGGCTCTTCAAGCGTTATCCTTGTCGGCGATCACAATGGTGGAAAACGGAGATTGGTTTTTTCTGGCGATTTGGGGCAATGGAATATTCCAATAAACAGGGATCCGGCATTGTTGGATACCGCTGATGCCGTGTTTATGGAATCGACATACGGAGGGCGAAATCATCCAACTTACTGCGATACGGTCAAAGAACTGACCGACTTGATCAAAGAAGCTGTGGGTAAAAGAGGAAAGATTTTGATTCCGACCTTCGCGGTAGGAAGAACGCAACAACTGCTATATCACTTGCACGAGATGTTTAGACTCGGTGAGATCAAGCCTTTTCCTATCTATTTGGATAGTCCGATGGCCACTGCGGCAACAGAGATCTATTCAAGGCACACGGAACTTCTTGATCCTGACGTTCGTGATTTCTTTGTTGGAGATAATATATATGCCTCTTTGCCGAGCTTGAAGATTTGCACAACCGCTCTGGAATCGCAAGCTCTCAATGATGTTGAAGGTCCTTGCTTAATTATGGCCGGCGCAGGAATGTGTGATGCCGGTCGCATTTTGCATCACCTACGACACAATCTGAGTTTTCCCAATACGCTGGTACTCATTGTCGGCTATCAAGCCAGGGAGTCTTTCGGAAGGCAGCTCTTAGACGGTGTAAACCCAGTAAAGATAATGGGGCAAACCGTTTTTGTCAGAGCAAAGATAGTGTCTGTGGAAGGTTTCAGCGCACATGCAGGACAGAGCGATTTACTTCGTTGGATAGAACCTGTAGCGAGATTGAAACGAGCACGTCTGATTCTCACGCATGGAGAGCCGCATCAACTTAATGAGTTGAAGTACAAGCTCCAGGATGAGTTTGGAGTCTCTCCTGAGATTCCTTCTATTGGCGATACTCTGGAAATATAAATGCTCTGATTAGTACCAGGAATAACTGGAGCATTGTTTCTCAATTTCTGCCTTGAAATCCGGGTGAGCAATGGCTATTAGCGCTCTTGCTCTCTCTTTCAGAGTCTTTCCATACAATTGGGCCACGCCATACTCAGTGACCACATAGTGAACATCTGCACGTGATGTGACAACTCCGGAGCCGGTATTCAACATCGCGCTGATTCGCGAAATCTTGCCGCCTTTGGCTGTAGAAGGAAGCGCAATTATTGCTTTCCCTTGCTTGGCATGGGCAGCTCCGCGAACAAAATCGACCTGTCCACCAAAGCCACTGTACAAAAGATTTCCGATTGTATCCGCCGCTACTTGTCCTGTGACGTCTACTTGCAGCGCGGAGTTGATTGCCGTCATTTTGTAATTTTGCGAAATTACGAATGGATCGTTGATGTAATCGCTGGTCTGGAATTCAACTAGTGGGTTGTTATCCACAAAATCATAAAGTCGCTTTGTTCCCATCACGAAAGTGACGGCGACCTTGCCGGGCAATACTGTCTTTGCATCATTTGTGATTACGCCGGCTTCGATCAAATCGACAATTCCATCAGAGAGCATTTCGCTGTGAACGCCAAGGTTTCGTTTGTCCATTAGATTTTGAAGCACGGCATTCGGAATTGCTCCAATGCCTAATTGCAATGTTGCACCGTCTTCGACAAGAGAAGCTACATTTGAACCGATTGCTTTTTCAATCTCGGAAGGCTGTGCCGGCACCAGTTCTGGCACGGGATGGTCGGTTTCGACGACATGATCAAGACGTGAAACGTGGACAAAGGCTCTGCCCAAAGTTCGGGGCATTTGCTTGTTTACTTCCGCTATGACCAAACGAGCTTTTTTTCGCGCAGCAATCGTGCAGTCTACAGATACTCCATAACTGCAAAATCCATGGGCATCAGGAGGCGATACTTGTAGTAGGCATACATCGATAGGAATTTCCCCTGATAAGAAAAGTCCGGGAATCTCGCTTAGAAAAACCGGAATATAGTTGGCTCTTCCAGCATTGACCGCCTCTCTTACGTTCGAGCCAATAAAGAACGAATTGACTTGAAACGATTCTGCATGTTCTTTGAGTGCGTAGTCAGCCTTGCCCAGGGTCATTAGCTGATAGATTTTGACCCCATTCAGCTCGGGAGCTCTTTTCACGAGCGCATCAAGCAGTAGCTGCGGAGCGGCAGCATTGGAGTGAACATAGATGCTGTCACGCGACTTTATGTGACTAACTGCACTTTCAAGAGTGGTTAGCTTCTTTTGATAATCTTCCAGCCAAGAACCGCGCGTTTTTGTTTCAGACAACAATATCTTATCCCCCGTTTCTAGATTTGTTCTTGACGCTGACCATGTGTGTTGCACAAGTATTGCAAGGATCGTATGCACGAACCAAAGTTTCTAAATGTGCCGTCATTTGTTCATCGAAGCTTTTCGATTGTGACACTACTTCTTTGATGTCCAACTCAATTCGTGCCGTGTTTTGAGCGGACGGCGTGATCATGTCTGCTCTCAGAATTTTGCCTCTATCGTCTAATTCATAGTGGTGGTAAAGAGTGCCCCGTGGGCACTCCACTGCACCAGTGGCTTTTCCGCTTGCAACTTTAACCGGACTTTTCTTTTCTTCGCCATGCGACACTATTTCGTCAATAAGTCTTATTGCTCGTTCAATAGCCTGTACTATTTCGATTGCTTGCGCCGCGTTATTCCAGATTGTGTTGCTATCCCCTCTGGCAAGCGGGGAGCCGTCGTAAATGTTTTTAGCCTCTCCTTTCAAACGACTTCCAAAGAGTGAGAGTCTTGCCATGGAGCCGACCATCAGTGGCTTTCCATTAAGCGTAGAACGCTTGGCGTGGCTGTACGACACCACTTCTTCTTGCAAATATTCTTTGTACTCTTCGATTGATTTTTCCCAACCCTCACTCGACTTGACGGTATTGCCGAAATAACCGTATTCGTCATTGCTCGGGGTGAGGCAGAGGAATGTCGGTACAGTGAGCCGCTTTACCGGGGGCTCGAAAGCAAGCACCTTCTCGGCAAGATCCAGTGATTGTTGTTTTGAGGAAAGCAAATCTTGCTTCAGTGTCTGCAAGTCATCGGCAGCAGGTATTTTGGAAACCCCTCCCACATGCAAGTTTACCGGGTGAAATGGACGGCCGCCTAAAAGTGTTTGCACCTTCGCTCCGAGATTCCTCAAATTTGTCCAGATGAGAAACTCGGTTTTATGCTCTGATGCAAAGTCCATGAGATCAGGAGTCTTAAGAAAGTCCGGAAGGGCTAATGCACAGACATGCGTCGCGTGTGACTCGATGATCATTCCTAAGTGCATTAACTCACGGAGCATCATCTCTTTTCGGTCTGGTTCAAAACCGAATAACCGTTCCACTGCAAAAATTGCTGCTAGAACGTGTCCTGTCGAGCAGATTGCGCATACTCGTGATGTTATGTGAGGCAATTCGTCATATTTATGACCGACAACAATCTGTTCAAAAAAACGTGTGCCTTCAAAAACGTCGAGTTTCACGTTGGTGACGACGCCATCTTCAATGTCGATTGTGACAGCTGAATGTCCTTCAACGCGGCTTATTTCAGGTATCTCGATGATTCTTCTTTCGCTCTCGCTCACTTTTCACGCCTCTTTGCCAGTTTCTGACGACATGCGCTCGAACAAGTGGTCCGGAGCCCCAAACGTCTTCAGTCTGTTGATCACTTCCATCGCGTCATAACCCTTCTCTGTCAGTATGGTTGCCATTGCGTCCATTTGCGGTGATTGACAGGGTCCCCAGCAGCCGTAGCAGGCAGCTCCCATGCTCGGGCAAAGTGCTCCACAGCCGGCGGCTGTAACCGGACCGAGGCAGGGCAAATTTTTCTCAATTAGGATACAAGCATTTTCCCGTAATTTGCATTCCAAGCAGACCGGTTTGTGAGTGATGTAAGGAAGATGGTCTTTCAGTATGCTCGCTGTGACAGAAAGGAATTGAGTTGTATTGATAGGGCAGCCCGAAAGCTTGACGTCGACCGGTACATAAGCGTCCAGCGGTTTTGCTTCCAAGACTTGAATTTCGGAACTCTTTCCATAGACGGCTTCGAGCATGTCGGTTACTTTGCACTTCGCACAGGCGCCGCCTTGTACGCACCCCCAGACTGCGCAGTTTCCGACTGCTACAAGCCATCGACTTTTGGCACGAATGTTTCGCAGCTTTTCCAAATCGTGCGGTTGGCTGACACTCCCTTCCACGAAGGCGATATCGACAGGACCATCGTCATTCTTGCTCTGAGCAAAAGGAAAGCTCGAAACTCGCACAAATGGAAGAAGCTTGTCCAGATTCTCCAGAATTACCAACAATTCGCCGGCACAGCCGGTCAGACTTTCGACTGCGATGCAGGGCAGTGGTGTAGCGTCTTTGCGCATAGGTTCCTCAGGCACACTCGATTACTTCAGGCAGGAGGCGCAGATCTGTCAAATTAAAGACGGGGCCGGCCTGGCAGGTGAGGGCGCCGCCAATGAAGCAATGGCCACATTTTCCGATGCCACACTTCATGTGCCGTTCGAGCGACAGCCAGATCTTCGACTCTGGGATGTTCTTTTTCTTGAGCTCTGCGACTACATACTTGTACATAACGGGAGGACCACAGACCGCTACTTCAAAATTGCCTTCAAGGTCAGCAAGATTGATCATGTCTGTTACTCTACCGAGCTGTACCGAAACAGGTGGCAAAGCCGGCCCGAGTAGTTCTTCGGCGGCAATGAAAACATCCATGTCGCGGCGGCGATGCAATAATGCAAATTCTTGTCTGAATAGAAGATCAACGGAATGTCTCATTCCATAAATGAGCACGACCCGTCCATACCTTTCTCTATGGTCGAGAATATACTGCCAGACTGAGCGGATTGGGGCAACGCCAAGTCCGCCGGCGATCAAGCAAATGTCTTTGCCTTCAAGACTGTTCATAGGAAAACCGTGTCCGTATGGTCCTCGCAATCCTACCCAGTCTCCTTCTTGCATTTGAAAAAGTGCACTTGTCACCCGGCCCACTTTTCGAACCATCAATTCCAGCGTCGAAGCAACATGCCCTGAACATACCGAGATTGGACTTTCTCCTACTCCCGGAACCCAGAGCTGAACAAATTGTCCGGGCAGGCAGTTGGGCAATCCACTTCCGTTTACCGTAATCTGAAATAGCATATTGTCGGCGGCCATGGGGATAATGGATCGAATGACACCGCGCGTAGGCATGAATGGCGTAGTCTGTTCATTTAATTTGTGATTCATTCTCACCACCTGCCTCGCTGGAGTCGTTTCTGCTCTCTCTTTGTCCTTGCAACTTTTTAACTACGTCGACGAGATCATCGATGCCGGCCGGGCACGATACTGTGCACCTGCCGCAACCTACGCAAGTTTTGAAACCATAGGGATCGTCAAATCCGTGCAATTTGTGCCGATACCAGAATTTCAGCCGATCAACCGGAGTCGGTCGGAAATTGTAGTCTCCTGCAACCTGAGCAAATCCAACAAACTGGCAACTATCCCATTCTCTTACACGTGATCCGGAGTCTCCGTTGAGGCTAGCGATATCCACCAAGTCGAAGCAATAGCAAGTCGGACACACCGGGGTGCAATTTCCGCAGCTCAAGCAACGTTTGCCCAGCTCATCCCAGATCTCGTTGTTCCATTCCATGTCCATGGTGGCACGCAAATTGTCCGGCTCAAACCCATTGGTAAAAGCCTTATCTCGCCGCTCCCAATAGTCTTTGTAATTGTCTTTGTCCGTCTCGCTGACGGATGTGAATATCTGCCTGCAATTTTCCAGGGATTCAATCCCTCGTGGTGTTTCTACTTGCACAAAAAAAGCATCGCCAAGATCTGTAAGAAAGATGTCGTATCCTTTGGTTGCGCAAGATGTCCCCATAGATTTGCAAAAGCAATATTTGTCCGGCATGCAGGACAATCCAATTATCAAGCTCTCTTTCCGGCGCTGAAGATAATGTGTATCGGCGGGGCCGGCTTCGAATATTGTGTCCATAATGCCAAGTCCGGCCAAGTCGCAAGGATGAACTCCAAAGAGCACTTGAAAGTTCATTTCTGGTTTTACTTCTCTGATTTCATTGCCACTGTATTCAACAAGAGTTTCACTAGGTGGATAGAAAAATTTCTTTGGTGGCAAAATTGTTCGAAGTGCTTCCCAGGCTATCTGCGCTTCGGTCTCAATCTCTTTGAAAGAGAATGACTGTTCGGAAACTCGCACTGGTGCGAAAAATTTACCGAGGGACTTTAACGTTTGAAAGAAGATTGAGAAATCGGTTTTCTTTAGAAGCAGGCTTTGCGACACGTGGAAGCTCTCCTAGATTACTCATCTATTACAGCCGAATTGCTTGTCCGGCATATCGTTCTGCGGGATTAAGCTCGATGAGGCACATAACGCTTACGGGACGGGGCGAGAACTATTGAAGGTTTAGCTGTTACGGCTGACAAAAAAAGACGCCAGGTCTAACTGGCGTCTTCGGGCTCAGAGTTGACTCAGGTGCCCGCTGCCCTTGGGGAGCTTTGGTATCCTCCTCCTCGGGTTTCTCTTGTACCTCGAGTCTACGCCCAGTGTCTCTAAATCACATCATCAGAAAGTATTACCGTACTAATACTTGGGACGGATAGCCGGGCCTTTTCTTAGAACTTCAAAGTCAGTGCTTCTTGTGCGCTGAGCTTACTGGCTCTTTTACTTCTTTAGCGCGAACCAATGGTCTGATGATTTCTACCGAACACGGGGCATGCGCCGCTACATAGGTAGATACACTGCCCAAAAGATTTCTGGGGCATACGTCCATTCCATGCGCGCCGACATAGATCTTTTCTGCATTCCACTGTACGGCAATATTGATGATCTCCTTGCGCGCCGAGCCCTCTTTAATCTCGTATTCTACGTTTGCCTCAGGAAAAGACTCTTGCAGTTTTTGAACTTCCCTTTCGCACAGACTTTGCGCATGATTCCAGCGGCGCTCGTAAATTTTGGCAAGTGCTTTATCCGCATCAAATTCTTCAATTTCTTCCGGAGAAGCGCAAAGCATTTCCAGGACTGTCAGCAGTTTGAAACAAGTTCCAGGCTGCCAGTGCTGTTTCATTACGGCATCTACAATATGTTTTGAATACGGTGAATCATCGATTGCTATTAGAACTTTCATGCTCATTATCTCTCTGTGGTATTCCCAGAAGTTCTAGGGTTTCCATTGCTTGTTCCGCACTTATTTGGCTTATGACTGCGCCCGCGTAAACTAGAACCCAGTCGCCTTCAAGAATGTTTTCGAATGGAATAAATACCTCTTTGCGAAATCCTAAACTCTCTACGACGGCTTTTTTTCCTATGACTTGAATTACTTTAGTGGGAATGCTGATGCACATGTTTCGTCTGCTTTTGCTCTTGCCTGTATGCTTCTATCTGCGACTGTATCCATGAGGTCCATTTTTCCATTCCATAACCGGTTTTTGATGAAACCTGCATGGTCACAACATCTGGATTGATTGCTTGAATATTCTTCTCTGCCTCACCTAAATTGAATTCAACATATTCAAGCAAATCGCACTTTGTAAAAACGACAAGATCGCAGTTTCTAAAGATGACCGGATATTTTATTGGTTTGTCGTCTCCTTCTGTGACAGAAAGCAGCACTACACGCTTAAATTCGCCTAGGTTGAATTCTGCCGGGCAAACCAGATTTCCGACATTTTCAATGAAGAGCACATCAGTTTTTTCCATTTTTTCCGAATGCAATAAACGTGCCACCATATTCGCATCGAGATGGCAACTGCGACCTGTCGAAATCTGATGTACTGAAACCCCTGTCTTCCTAATGCGATCGGCATCGAGCTCGCCAACCATATCGCCCTCTATAACAGTAGAGGAGAATTTTCTTCCAGCCATGCGGAAAGTTGCCTCTAGCAGGCTGGTTTTGCCCGCACCGGGTGCACTCATCAGATTGACGGTGCAAGTCATAGCCTCTCTGAAGTGATCACGATTGTGCTCTGCCAACTCGTCATTCTTGTTGAGAATGCGTTCCATCGTGTGTTCGTCGGCCGATTCGTGCATTAGTATTCTCCTATTCAGTCTGGTCTAGTTCGACCACAACATTGACTACATCCAATTCTTCACCTTGCAGGAGATTGCCAATACCACTGTCACAGGTTGGGCAGCGATATGCATTGGAAGCCTCCGGATGGTATTTGTGCTGGGCACTTTTGCATTGTGCCATGGCCGAAATCGTATTTATCACGAGTTGGCAATTTGCTGCTCCTGGATAAAATGCCTTCATATTGTCAAACGCGAATTCAACAGATTCCGGTTCAGCATTTCGGAATTCGCCAAATACAACACTGACATTGTGAGCTGTTGCTGGCGCTCCGATAGAATGTAGCCTGGCTGACGATTTCAAGTATGGATTTGGCTATTGCCGACTCATGCATTTTTGCGTAGCGCCTCTAAGATTCTCTCGACAAGGAATGAAAGATTAGATACTAGCTGTGGAAGTTTCATATTTAGGTCCGGACTAATTTCTTCCTTCCAGTTGACTTCTCCTATTTCCACGCCGAAGAAAATCAAGCGATTTGGCAAGCGGTCCGTTTCTCTCACTATTTTTAGCTCGTCGATTACAGAAAATCCGTGAGTCGACCTGATATTCGTGCTTTGTCCGTCCAGCATGGCGTTTAAGTCGATAATTGTCACCGAACCGGGAGACAATCCATCGCAAGTTGAGTCTATGATAATCGCTGCCTTGTGTCCGTGCAGACATTCTCCCAGGCGATTTGTGTACGTTCCGAGGTCAAAACGACATGCTCCATTAAGCACCCTTTCCGGAAGGTTGTCGCAAAGCGCTACAGCGATCCCGTCATCTCCCCGTAAGGAGTTGCCTACCGTGACGATGCACAGGCCGGTAGGCTCAGGAATGGCGGAGTGTGGGCAGCGCATTGTATCGGCTAGTTTGGGGGCGTACATATCCAAGTTTCACATCCGAGAAATCTTCTACATTCACAATTCTGCGATTTCTTCACGGTTATGGCATGCTTCTCAAGAATGATTCTTGAAGACTTGATTTTAATGAAACCAGCCCCTCATTCTTATGAACGATACTAATAGTATCTTGTCGATGTTAGGCTTCCAATGCTCTGGTTATGCCATTGGCAGGAAGGTGAGCGATGAGATACGTTGAAATTAAGAAAGACATCTATCTTGCTTTGATGTTTCTTGGTTTGGTGCTCTTGGTTATTTCTGTGCGCCTCGCCTCGAGTTCGTTCGGCGTAGATCTCGCGGGCACCCTGTTGTTTTTAATCGCATGTGTACAAGGCTCTATTTGCCTCGGTTTCGGTGCTTTTACCTGGATGTTCCAGGAAGATCCTGAGATCTGGAGCTAGTGATCTATAGTTCTTTGCAGAATCACAAACAGGAAGCAATTCAATTGCTTCCTGTTCTTTTGTTGATTGTGCTCAAGGCGTGTTTAGCTAAGGAGCTATGGCTTTAGCCTTGTCCTTTCCCTTCGTTTCGCATGTAGTGGGATGTTTCGCTTTAGGACGTACAATTTCGACCGAGCAAGGCGCCTTTACGGCTACCGCTTTCGAAACACCGCCCCAAACAAAACGATCGCAAAGATCGTGTCCGTGCGCGCCAATCAATATCTTGTCGGCCATCCACTCAACTGCAGCTTCGATAATCTTGTCACGTGGATTTCCCTTTCTAACATCGACATGAATTACGCAATTAGGATGCTTTCGCTCGATTAGCTCTTTGCCTTCGGCGCAGATTTTGCTTGCATGCTTCTCTCGTCGCTCGAAAGCCGTTTTCTCCAGTTCACCCCAATTTTCGTTATCTATTTCACTCCACCTGATAGGTTCAACAACAGACATTATTTTGAATGCTGTGTCGGCAGGCCATTTGCGCTCAGCAATAGTCTCCAGTACTTTTTTGCTGTAAGGGGAGTCATCAATAGCAACAATGACTTTCATTCTCTTGTCCTCCAGACTGTTTTGAACGCAACAAATACCTAGTGCGTTTTCTTGTGTTTTACGATTTCTACGGAGCAGTCAGCGTGACCTGCAACACCTTCTGCGACGCTGCCGAGAAACAGTTTGGAAAAACCTTTTCTGCCATGGGAGCCGAGCACAATGAGATCCGCTCCCCACTCTTTAGCTTCCTCGAGAATGCAGTTGCGGACATCTCCTGTCAGTACATCGCCACTGACAGAACCCGGTGCGAAAGTCTTTCTGAGCAGCTCAATGTCGTCTTTGACGATTTTCTTTTTTGACTGAAGCAATTCTCTTTCTGCTTCTACAATAGAGTCTGCTGCTCGTGGTGAATAAATCTCGGCGCCATATATGGGGAATGGCTCAAAGACATTGATTACTCGAAATTGAGAGTCTTCAGGCCAGTGGCGCTCGAGAACCGATTCAAGAGCAAGTTTGGAGCATTCGGATTCCTCAATCGCTATCAACACCTTCATTTTTCTTCTCCCCAGCACTTCACTGATAAACGCAATACACTAAGTTTCCCGCTATATGCTCTTTCCTGCATCGTTCTTGCAGATGATTCCTGGTAATGCAGAGCAATCCATCGTTTGTGGGATTGGATTGCTCTGCGATTTTTCTCTAGCACGCCTTAATTGGAATAGACTTTGTTTTCTTTTCCGTGTCCGGTGTCTTGGGCAGCACGACTGTCAAAACGCCGTTTTTGAAAGTGGCTGTGCTCTTTTCCAGTTCAACTTCGGTCGGGAGCAAGAGAGATCTACTGAATGAGCCGTAAACACGCTCCATTCGATAATGACCTTTTACATCTTCCACCTTTTCATTGTGTTTCTCTCCGGAGATGGTCAGTACATCGCCCGCCAATTTGATTTGTACATCCTTTTCTTCCATGCCTGGAAGCTCGGCTGTAACTCTAAACTCCTTCTCCGTTTCGTTCATGTCGACGCGCGGAGAGAAATCTCCAAACGCGTCTTCATCATAGTTGAACGAACCCAATTCAAAGTTTTTGAAGAAATCTTGGAACAGGCTGTTCATCTCTCTTTGCAAAGAATAGAGAGGATATTCCGGCTCTCTTCGAACAGCCGGGGTTTGTTTTCTAAACCAGGGAGTGAGTGGTTTCATTGCATCTTACCTCAAAATAGTCATAACGCATCGCTTCATGCGTGTTCTTCGATGCCCCAATTCTCTTCTGCCAGCCATTGTGCCTATATCGTCCGCTTGGAGCATTCTGCACCAGGCGTCGCTAGAGATCCTACTGAAAGGCGATCATTCTTAAGAACGATATGGGAAAATAGCGTCCGTTTTACAAGGAAAACAGCGGCTGCCAATGGATAGGTGCATGCAGACGACCGCGTCAAGAATGAAGGTTTTCGTCTACGGGCTTGTTCAAGGAATAGGCTTTCGACCGTATGTCTACAATTTGGCGAAAAAGCTCCAGTTGCGTGGTTTTGTGAGGAACAATGCAGGTATCGTTGAAATTGAAGTCGAGGGGCCGGCGGCTGTCATTGATGTCTTCCTTAGAGAATTGCCTGAGCAAGCACCTTCTTTGGCCTGCATCTCAAAGGTGGAAACACAAGCCTGTGAGTCGACTGGCAACTTTACTGAGTTCGCGATTGCAGGTAGTCTGAGCGATCGGCTTGCAGAAAGGCATGTTGCATTTGATGTTGCGACTTGCTCCGACTGTTTGAACGAACTATTCTCTCCCATAGATCGGCGCTATCAGTATCCATTTATAAACTGCATCAATTGCGGACCTCGCTTCACGATTATTGAGAGTCTTCCTTATGATCGTGCGTCGACCACAATGAAAAGTTTTCAAATGTGTAATGAGTGCGAGGCTGAATACAACGATCCTGCAAATAGAAGATTCCACGCTCAGCCAATTGGATGTTCGAGCTGCGGCCCGAAGCTTATTTATCGTCCAGCTGTCGCAATTGAAGATAAGCCTGCCACAGCAGCCGGCTGCACGGCGACTCTTCTGCAAGACCGTGAGGCTCTTGCGGCGGCTAGAGATGCATTATTGCATGGACAAGTGATTGCTATCAAAGGATTGGGCGGTTACCACTTGATGGGTGACGCAAGAAAGGCAGAAGTAGTTGCGAAGATTCGTTTATTGAAGTCCCGCGAAGCAAGACCACTCGCTGTAATGTTTGCAAGTGTGGAGGTGGTGGAGCGTCATTGTTGCCTAAGGGAGGACGAGAGAACCATTTTGGAAAGTTCGCAGCGCCCGATTGTGTTGTTGCGACGTAGAGATGATGTGCCCCCTTCTATCGATATCGATCCATTTGTAGCGCCGGGACTTGATGAGATTGGTGCGATGCTTCCGTACACCCCGCTGCATCATTTGTTACTTCGTCTCTGCGATTTTCCCCTTGTTGCAACGAGCGCGAATGAGCGCGGCGTGCCGATTATCACTTGTGACAATGATGCTTTGCGCGAATTTACGAATTGCGGCGTATTATTTCACGATAGGGAAATTCACTCTGGATACGATGATTCAATTCTGCGAGTTGTTGCAGGCACCGGCGCTGTTTTGCGCAGGGCCAGAGGATTTGCGCCAGCACAGCTTGATTTGCCATTTGAATCTACGCACTCGATTCTTGCAGTCGGTGCTCATTTAAAGAACACTTTCTGTCTTGCAAAGGATACTTATGCCAGGATGAGCCAGCATCTGGGAGATATCGACACTCTTGAGCGACTGAATAATTACGAGCGCACTCTGCAGCTATATGAGCATCTCTTTGATATTCAACCTCAGGCAATCGCCCATGATCTCCATCCCAATTATCAAACGAGTATTTTGGCTGAAAAACTTGCGAAGAGTCGGAACTTGCCGTTGATTGGTGTTCAGCACCACCATGCGCATGCCGTAAGTGTGATGGCTGAGTACCGACTTAAGCGCGCACTAGCCGTGGTTTTCGATGGACTCGGCTTGGGTAGTGACGGCAATTTATGGGGGGCGAGTTTCTGCTTGCGGAGTACAATAAGTTTCAACGCTTGGCACATTTTGAAAATGTTCCTATGCCCGGTGGGGAAGCAGCAGTAAAGTACCCTTGGCGCATGGCGCTCGGCTTTACCAAAGGTACCGCCGCAAGTTTCGCTGAATTCATGGAAACACTGCGCGCACTTCATGGACAAATTGAAGTTGCCACCGTTCTTTCTCAGTTGGAGCGAAATCTAAATACTCCTCTCACCTCTAGCTGCGGAAGGTTGTTCGATGCCGCTGCCGCGCTTATATCGCCAGGTCTAAATGTGAGCTATGAAGGGCAAGCCGCCATGCAGTTTGAGGCACTAGCCAGGCAGTGTGTTTGCCCGAAGATCCAGGCATTTGATTTCGAGTTGCAAAAAGGAAATCCGCACGTTGTGAAAACCACTCCCATTCTAGTTTCTATGCAGAGTGCCTTGCGCCGAGGCATGTCTGCGGAATGTGCTGCTCGTGCCTTCCATGAGACGATTGTGCGAGTTGTTGTTGAGGTTCTGTCCGAACTGAGCAATCAGACCGGCGTTGCGACGGTTTGTCTATCCGGAGGCGTCTTTCAAAATCGGTTGCTTTCCGAGTCCCTAAAATCGGCACTGATGCGAGCGGATTTCGCTGTTTTTCTTCCTTCGCATTTGCCTTGCAACGATGGCGGCCTGTCCTTTGGTCAGGCAATCGTAGGTTTGTCCAAGCTGAACGAAATGAATCCGAACTGTGTCTGAGGAATGACAAAGATGTGTCTTGCGATACCTGGGGTTGTTGAAACAATATTTGAATCTGATGGAATAAGAATGTCGAAGGTCAACTTTGGCGGTATCAAACGTTCAGCATGTTTAGAGTACACGCCGGAAGCCAAAGTTGGTGACTATGTTCTTGTTCATGTCGGATTCGCATTGAGCGTGATTGACGAGAAAGAAGCATTCCGGACACTTGCTGCAATCGGGGCGCAAGATGTTCAGGCGGAACTTGCAGTCTCATCCGACGGCGACATGGGGGCTTGATTTACATGCGTTTCGTTGATGAATTTAGAGATGAAAAACAGGCTTTGCTGCTGGCTGACCAAATTAGGAAGGCAACCACGCAACCTTGGCGGATTATGGAGGTTTGCGGCGGTCAGACTCACACGATTATGCAGTACGGATTGCCCGATCTATTGCCAAATGAAATTGAGCTTTTGCATGGTCCTGGTTGCCCTGTTTGCGTAACTGGTTTGGAATTGATTGACAAAGCAATTCAAATTGCTTCTCTTCGTGATGTGATTTTTTGCTCTTATGGGGACATGCTGCGTGTACCTGGAAGCAAAGGTGACTTATTCGATGTAAAAGCTGCAGGCGGTGATGTTCGAATTGTTTATTCACCTCTGGACTGCTTGAAAATTGCCCGGGAGAACAGAGGCAAGCGCGTAGTCTTTCTCGCGATTGGTTTTGAAACGACAGCACCCGCAAATGCAATGGCTGTCAAACAGGCGAAGAAGATGAAGTTGGACAATTTCTTTCTTCTTTGCTCTCACGTTACTGTACCGCCAGTTATTAGCGGATTGATGGAGTTTCCTGAGACTCTAGTGCAAGGCTTTCTCGGTCCTGGTCATGTTTGCTCTGTTATGGGGTGGACTCAGTACGATGAACTCTGCCAGAAATACAAAATACCAATAGTTGTAACCGGCTTCGAGCCAATCGATATCTTAGAGGGAATCTTGAAGGTTGTTAGGCAACTAGAAGCCGGTGAGTCGCGCGTCGAGAACCAGTATTCGCGAGCCGTTACACGCGATGGAAACAAAGAAGCGCAAGCAATACTCGATGAGGTTTTTGATGTTTGCGACCAAGAGTGGCGCGGGCTTGGATTGATTCCGAAAAGCGGTTACAAGCTCAAGATCGACTACGCAAATTACGATGCAGAGATTGTCTTCGATACTGATTCTGATTCGGTCTGTGAATCCGGTGTCTGCATAAGCGGCGACATACTTAAGGGCATAAAGAAGCCCAAAGATTGTCCTGCGTTTGGAAAGCAATGTACTCCCGAGCAACCCCTTGGCGCGACAATGGTGTCATCCGAGGGAACTTGTGCTGCGTACTTTCGATATGGGCGATTGGATCTGGTTGTCTAGAACTTTAGGTGAGGAAAAGGCTGTGAATTCCCAGAATAAAAGCTTCAACATCGCGTGTCCAGCGCCAACTGCTGACACCGGCTACATCAAGCTCGGTCACGGAAGCGGTGGAAGGATGACGGAACAGTTGATCGAGCAAGCTTTTCTTCCGGCGCTGTCCAACAAGATTCTCGCTGAAAAGGAAGACGCATCAGTTGTTCCACTAACGGCAGATAGGCTTGCATTCACCACAGATTCTTATGTGGTGAGTCCGATTATTTTTCCCGGTGGAGACATCGGCTCTCTTTCGGTGCATGGAACAGTCAATGACCTCTGCATGCGCGGCGCCAAGCCCCTCTATCTTTCCGCCGCGTTCATCATGGAGGAAGGATTGTGTCGGGCTAGATTGGAAACGGTAGTTAATTCGATGAGAGATGCTTGTATTGAGAGCGGTATCCAATTGGTGACAGCAGATACGAAGGTTGTGAACAAGGGTTGTGCCGATGAACTCTTCATTACCACCAGTGGAATCGGCATCATTGAGAGACAATTTGTGCCATCTGTTTCCTCTGCAGAAGAGGGCGACGTGGTCATTTGTTCAGGTGACATTGGCCGGCATGGCATGGCGATTATGGCTGCACGTGCAGGTTTGGACTTGGAGAACACCATAGAGAGCGATAGTGCGCCATTGAATATTATGGTAGATAGGTTGGCTGAGATTGGCGTTTCTCTGCATGTGTTGCGTGACGTTACTCGCGGCGGATTGGCCGGTGTTTTGAATGAAATAGCACAAGCATCTCAAGTTGGCATCGAGATTGAGGAACTGCAGATTGGTGTCGTAGACCAAGTCCGTGCTGCGTGCGAAATCCTGGGACTTGATCCCTTGTATGTCGCATGTGAAGGTCGTCTCGTTGCGATTGTCAAAGCGGTTGATGAGGCAATTGCGTTAGAGATTTTGAGAAATTCTCCTCATGGACAAAATGCAAAAACGATTGGTCGGGTTGTTGCAGAACATCCGGAGCGAGTTGTTATGCGTTCAAGAGTCGGCGGGCGCAGAATCGTCGACAAACTTTCAGGAGAGCAGTTGCCGCGAATCTGCTAACCGCAGGATTGTTTTTACACTTATTCAATGTACTCATGCTTTAGGAGTCTGATTCCGCAGTGCCCGCTTCGGGCATTTCCGCTAACGGGTATAGGGTGAAGTTCGCAAAGTTGTAAATCGGCGCTTGAGCCAGCAAGCGGTCAAGTTCTTCATTTGTGTCGACATCATAAATCCACGCGCCACCATGCTGCCCAACCAGGTGATATCGTTTTTCCAGCTTGCCTGACTTTTTCAGATTGTCCGCATACTTCGGCATGGAAAGTACAGATTTAACTGCATCAGTGCCAAGCTTGCTTGTGTCAAGACTCCACAAAACCAAAAACTTTGACATATCTACTCCAGTTGGTGAGGGTTTTGACTTAACCTTTCCGTCGTTAGCAACAATCAGTGTAAACCTAGAGAGGTTCCCAGTTCAAGAACCGGAAACCTCTCAAGATCTATTCGTCTGTCGCGCGTTGGGCGTGCGAAGCGTTTAGTTCAAGCTTTCAATCTTCAGTTGTCTTTCTGCTTCGAGCCAATCTTCGCGATCGAAGCCGTGAATGTAGCCACGCTTTTCAAACAGCTCGTATGCGCGTTGAGCAATTTGCTCGAGCTGGACTTGTGGCGCTTGAGCAACTTTCTTCTCTGTTTTTTCTGGAGCCTTGATTGCTTCGGTTTTTTCTACAATCGGAGTCGGCTTTTCTGCTGTTGCAGTTTTTGCTGCCGGTGCTTTAGTCGCTTTTGCTGCTGGGGTTTTGGGTGCTGGATTTTTTGATGATGTTGTTTTCACAGTCGGTGCCTTCGCTTTCGTTGTCTTGGGTGTGGGTGCCTTCGTAGCCGTTTTTTTTGCGGCTGGAACTTTTGCTGCAGGCTTCTTTGCCGCAGGTGTTTTTGTTGCAGACTTTTTCGTTGGTGAGGCTTTGGCCACGGGCTTCTTCGTTGCTGATGTTGCAGCCTTCTTCGGAGCCGCTGCTTTCGCTGGTGGTTTCTTAGCCGTGGTTGTTTTGGTTGCCTGTTTCTTTGTAGAAGATGCTTTCGCTACTGTTTTTTTTGTAGAAGCTATTTTGGTCGGTGCTTTTGACTTTGACACCTTCGTTGCCGATGCTTTCGCGCCAGTTTTTTTCACACCAGCTTTGGAAGCTGTAACCTTCGCAGACTTTGCAGGCGCTTTTACTTTCACCTTTGAGGACGCCTTCGCCGCTGGTTTCGCACTCTTGGTGGCTTTAGTTCTTGCCTTCGCTGCAGCAGTCTTTTTGCTGCTCGGTTTGACTGCCTTAGCCATAATCTAACTCCCTACTCGGATCAATATTTCTGACAAACGATGGATTTGCGCCTTGAGAGGCAGCTACCAGTTTGTGTTCACAAGGACGCCACGGAAATCAACGAATATTATGGATTTGGACTCGTCATTTGTCACGTCGTCTAGCAACCAGACCCAGAGTTAACTTAATGTACATTTGTGAACAAATCGGCTGAACGCCGCAATGGCGCTTGGCTTGAAAGTGTCTCTCGCCCGGCATTGATCCTGTAAACTAGGTGCGAAGCCAGGTGGTCTAACGTATATATCGCCTTTGAAGGATGCCGCCAAGACTCGTTCAAGCAACAATAGAAGACATGCCTGAAGTCGCGCGATTGTTCAGAATTTCGCGCGAATAGAAATGCGAAAACAGTGTCCTGCTTTCGCTAGAACACTGTTTCAAACTCACACGTTTGGGTGGCGTACGTACATTGTACCCAGTTAGGCCGCCCGCCGCGAATTGTTTTCGTCGTTTTTCGCACGTGCCTTTGCTTCGTCCTCAGCTGTTTCCGAAGTCGGTTCAGCTTTACCGGAGACATCTTCACGTCCAATCTTCTGCATGATCCACCGGCGGTGGCGCCATACGAAGATAGCGGCAATAGGTGTACCGATTACAATTAAGACACCAACGATCAGAACGGCTGCGAGAATTGCAGTTGTCGTAAAGCTGACGACTTGCTTCAGTTCTTTCAAGTCGCTTTTTAGTGTCGTTAACTGATCGCCAACGCCCTTAACAGGATCTCTCAACGCGATTACTGGATTTTTCAGTTCGACGATAGGTTCATACATCTGACCCAATTGCCGTTCCATGTGCGCAATACGTCGGTCGACAGAGTTCATACCGGTGTTGATATTAGTAATATCGCCGTGCATGGTGGTCATCTTGTCGTTGACTTCGCCCATGGTGGAATCTACTTGTTGCATATCCGAACGCAAACCAACCATTGGTTTTTGCAAGTTTGCAATAGGTGCTTCCAGTCGCACGATTTGTTTTTGCAATTCAATCACGGTCTTTTGCGTGTCTGTGACGGGTTTCAAAAGCCAAGCAAACGGATTAAGAGCTTGCCAACCCATTCCTTTCTTTTGCTTTTTCATCACTTTCGGATCGATGTGCTGCCCATTAATTTGATTCGACGCATTAATGGTGGCAGTGTCTAATCGCTCTTGTTCAGTTTGACTTACGCCGCCGTTTTTCTTTGAATTTTTTGCGGCTGTTTTGGCTGCTTGTTTCGCTTGCTTAGCTTCAACTTTTGCTTGTTTCGCCTCTTGTTTCGATGCCTTCGCTTCTTCTTTGGAAGCAGCCGCTTCTGCCTTTGCAGCATGAGCTTCCTTAGATGCATCAGCCGCAGCGTCAGCTGAGGCTCCCACGGTAGGCGGTGAGGTGACCGGCGATTGCGCAAAAGCCTGCTGAGCCGGGGCGCTCAAGAGAGCTGCCGTTACTATTGATAAGAATACCTTGTAGTACATAACACTTCCTTTATCTCCGGTGCTGATGGAATGACCGTCTTCGCCGAATTAGGTTCCCAGCAGCCTTCGATTAGATTTCATAAGGCTGAAAGGATGGACGTTTCCGTCGATTATGAACTTTACAAGGAAAGCAATGGAACTCTAGTCAGTCGAAATCGTCCAACTTTCAGGCTTATGGGGCGAATCTGCGCCGGAGCAATGATTCTAGGGAGATGAGAGTATGGCTAACGAAGAAATGAAAGACGAAAAAAATGAACTAGCTTGTGAAAGTTCAAGTTGCACGATGGAAGAGAAGCTTTCCAAATTGGGCGCAAAAATTGACGAATTTGCAGCAAAATCCGCAGAAATGAAGGAAGACGCAAAGTGCAAACTCGACGAGCTTAATGAAAAGCGTCAAGCAGCGATGAAGCGCTTCGAAGAGCTTAAGACAAGCGCACCGGAAGCTTTGGCTGAATTGAAGAGTGGTTTTGAAAAGTCGTTTGCCGATTTGCAACAAGCCTTCGAAGACATTCGAGAAGCGTCTGCGAAAGCGAAAGATAAATTGGCCAGCTAGGAAAAGCTTGGAGAGGGCGCAAGCTCTCTCCTTTATTAGGAGAAAGGGAGTAAGGTATGAATTCAGAAGCTGTAGAAGACTTAAATGCCCTGTTGAAAGGCGAGTTATCCGCCGTCGAAACCTACCATCAGGCATTGCCGAAGGTTGAAAGCAAGGAAATCGCCAGTGTATTGAGTGATTGCCTTGCTTCTCACGAATTGAGAGTGAACAAACTCAGGGATGCTATCGAACAATATGGTGGCACACCGGAATCTGATTCTGGTATCTGGGGCAGTTGGGCGAAAGTGCTTTCGGGTGGTGCAACGGCTTTTGGCGACGACGCTACTGTTGCTGCACTCGAGCAAGAAGAAGATGCGCACTCCAGCGACTACGAATGGCGCTTGGTAAAGATGCACGGCGAACACCGAGACCTGGTCAAGAACGAACTGATGCCAGAACAGCAGCGCTATCGCAGCATGCTCAGCAATTTACTGAATGCGGAAACCAACGGGAAATGGCCTCCGACTCCGGTTAAGGATAAGGAAATCTAATTGCGGTAGCGGGACCACGTGAAATATATCGAAAACGGCTCGTTGGATTTGACGAGCCGTTTTCTGTTGGTATGCCAAAACAGGGCGATGCATGGCATCGCCCCTACGCGTCCACAGCAATCTTTGGCTAGTTATCTAGCCGCCGATGAAATCATCTTCGGTGTACATCTTCTCTTCTTCCGGATCGTTACGAACATCGATGCGCACCATGTTGTCTGGAGTCAAAGTCCCGCACTTCGGACAAGTTAGAGTTCCGCTCTCATAGCGGAATTTAGTACTACATACCTGGCACAGATACTTGCCTGCTTCTGCAGGTTTGTTCTCCATTTTTGCTTTCATTTTTTGCCCCTTTGATTTTGAATATGTGAAACTATACCCAGCCGGCGTTAGCGCAGTTGAGCGCTTTGCCTTTGTTCTTGGTGCAAACCATTAACCGTCGAGAACTACTGCGTCGAGCTGGTTCGCGACACTTTCCAATTCCTGCGGTGTTGCACTTTCCTTCAAGCGTGGGAAAAGGGTGTTTTCGCAGAATTCTTTGTGACGTTCGAACTTGTATGCGAGGGTTTCCAAACCTTGCTCAAAGCCAGGCTCGTCAACGTGAATCATGCAGAGATTTTCTGCGTCAGCTCGCAACTCATCTCGGTGCTTTTGAGCTTCCTGAATGATGTCGTCCATTCCATCGGCATTGATGGTACTTATCAGTGCGTTTTCTTTGTTGAAGTTAGCTTGCAAACCATCCAAAATTCGCTTTGTTTCCTCAAAGACACGGTCTTGCGTCCACTCGGAATAGTGGGCAGCGGTCTCAGACAATCTATGGGCTAAATGCGCCTCGTTTGTGAGGAGGAATTCAAATACATCCATGTTTAAGTTACCCCTTTGTAATTTCCACTGAGGAGACGCGGTTTGGCTCTCAAGGTTCCAATTGGGGGACTGATCACGCGTGGTGGGAGGGTGAAAAACAAGCAAGGGGGCTCATCGAGCACCCCCTGCGACTTATCAAACTTGGCCGGCGCCAGACAACTCACCGCGCATTCTGTTTTACGCTTTTTTCCGCAGCTTAACCGGTTCGATTGACTCACCGGCTCTGAGCTTGGCCACTTCTTCACCTAGTTTATCCAGGTCGTATTCATCGTTTTCGATGCAAGGAATAAGTGAGGTCTCTTCGCGTTCGATTAGTGTGCAAACCGCCTCTCTGAGTTCCTTCATCTTGTTCTCGAACTCTTCTTTGTCGATATCGGCATAGAGGCGCTGAACCTGCGCCAAGTGCATTTTGACACTATTGTCGCTATCTTTGAGTTCGTCGACAAATGAACTATCGCTGGCCATTTGCGCTGCGGCAGGATATATGAGTTCTTCGTCAACCCGAGCATGCTCTGTTAGTTGCATCCCCAGCTCTCTAACGATGTTCTCCTTTTCCTTAGCATCACTGGCGGTATCATACTTTTGCAGAAGTTTTTTGATATCGTCGTGATCTTTACGAATAACCTCGCAAGCTGATATCGCTTTCTGTTTAGCCATTTTCATTTCTCCTGGACAAGTTAACTATGTTACTCTGCTTTGTTTTCCACAAGAAGGCGCCCGAGGTGGGCTTTCAACTTCTCCAGATGTCTTAGCTCATCGTGTTTGATTTCAACTAATATCTGCGTTAAATGCGTGTCTGCCTGTACGTCGGATAGATAACCTTCATATGCAGCAAGCGCTTTCGACTTGTGGTGCATAATTGAAATCAAGTCATAGGTTTTATCATTGAGCGGGAAACGCTCTATCTTAGACGATGCCATTTCAATTTCCTCGATTTGTTTGCTGTGTAGGCGAATCAAACCGACCAAATGTTCCCTGTGACTCAAATGCGACTTTGCACCATCGGACTACCAAGGAGAACCTAGAGAATGTGGCGAGCTGACGCTAAAAAGGGCGAAAGCCGAGCGGTGCTCGGCTTAGCGGTGGAAATAAAGAAACTCTGCCAACTGGTCCGGACACGGTAGAGGTCTATGCCAAAAAACACTTTCCCCGTCCGGTAGTTTGCCAACTGCTGCCCATACACTGACTACGGGACCGGAATTACGCGGAAGTTCTTCCTCCAGTGTCATCACCATGTTAGGTTTCATTTCTTGAGAGCAACAAATCAGCCGACTCTTAATGTCGAACACTTCCGGGTCAGTAAGCGGTTGAAATCCGGAAAGGTGTGCGCCCAACAGTACTAAGAGCTTGTGCGCGGTTATGTCTGCTTCCGATGCGTTTGCGCCAAGATACTCTTCCATTAACCAAAATCCTCGCAACTTCTCGATTTGATGGTAGGAGGACGGGATGGACCTACGGAGGTTCCAGCATGAGTGGCTCCATTACTTATTTCAGTGAATTTCTTATGTGGAAATTTCAACCTTTATAGAGCGTTTGCGACCCTTGCTTCCAGGCAACTGCGCACCCTGGCAAAATGTCCTCTCAGAGCTGCTAATGCCGCGCCAATGCCATTTTTGGTAAATCCAGCCGCCGTTTCGGGAACTTTTAACCCCCCTGCGGGCTCTATCCACGCACAAATCATCGGAATTGGACACAGAATTCAGTGCTAGAACCGCCCCCTTGGGATTGTGCCGGTCGCCTGAATGAATAGAGAGGACAATCACTATGCATCAAGCAGTTGTTTGTATCGCGCCGAGTATAACGGACGCAGAGCGTCTTGTAGATACGCTCAAAGACTCGGGTTTCACAGCCGACGACATTTCGCTTATGATGCCCGACTCCTATGGCGCTCAAGAACTGGCATATGAGAAACACACCAAGGCATCCTGCGGATTCATGGTGGGCACGTTGCTCGGTTCAGTAATTGGTGGAGTACTCGGTTTCTTCGCGCAACGAGGCGCATTCGGAACCGTTAATTTGGAACAAGTAATCGCTGCCGGTCCTACCATGGCAGTTCTGGCTGGTATCGCGGTGTTCGGATTGGCGCTCGGGATTATCGGTGCGCTCTATGGAATGAGCTTGCCGGTCTTCGAAGCCAAGAAATTCGAACGTACAATGCGCTTTGGCAACACCTTGTTGGCAGTTCATACTGAGAACGAAAAAGAAGCGCGTGTTGTAGAAAAACTCTTTAAGGACGGCGGCGGTTTGGAAGTTCAGCGCACTACCGAAACCTCTATCAAGAGACCGAAAGACATGCAGCAAAGTGTCATTGAGCACGATAAGCGCAAAGCCGCTTAGCGAAAAACTACGACTGAGTAATCGCCGACTCTCAGTTTGAAGCTCAACAAAAGTGTTCGGCACGGCTAGCGCACCTGAGGATGCATACCTCCAAGGGTGCGCTAGTTATTTGCGTATTTTTAGGCAAAGATTGCGGCGGCGCTTAATGGGAGCATTAGCCCTGTGTCTGAGTCATGGGAGGAAACCCCGTTGACCTGCTATTGGCTTTCTCGATAACTGCAGCCGCCGCGAGTGTTTACCGTACGAGAGTATCTAGTCTAGCTTCATAAGTCCGTTGCGCACTAGCTGTTTTGCGCCTTCGCGATAACTGAGCGGAGACAATTTACTTCTATTCGTGTTGAGAAATTTGATCACCGAATCTGGTGCCTTATAGCTGTATTCTCTTAAGGCCCAGCCAATTGCTTTGCGAATGAAGAATTCTTTTTCGTGCGCACGCCTTAGGCAAAAATCGTAGAGCAGCTTTTCATCGGTCTTCTCTTTGTGCTTATTCATACTGAGAATGGCTGTGCGGCGTATCCACATATCTTCGTCGTCAATCCACTCTTTCATGATCGGCTTGACCGTCTTTTGATCATTCAAGAACGCGACGCCGATCAAAAGTGTTGCCAGGGGATCGACAAGATCCCACCAGGCACCTTCGCGCACCAGCTCTTCGTAAAGTGGAATCATTGATGTGTCGATAAACTTCTTGCATCGCACCGCGTAATCGAGAGCGGCGTACTTTTCTTCGCGATGTTTTCCATTCCAGATTTTTCGAACGACCTGTGAGTATTCATCGTGATTCGATGGAGCAAAATCTTTCGCGAGTTGCCTGTAAATTGGTTCTCTATCCGGCTTTTGAATTCCCCAGAAAGGCATATCCGTCTTCATGTAGGCTGCCATCTCAACTGCTTTATCGGCATCAGCTAGTTCTGAAAATTCAGCGATAAGGAACTTATGCGCATCGACTGCAATCTTGCTTTGCGAACTCTTGGATTTGAGTGGCATATAAATCTCCCCGGCGAAGTTTAAAGTTTACACGGAAGGAAATAGCGTGTGTACAATTTCCATATGCGTTTTTGGGATCTCACTTTATTAACTGTTGTTTCGGCTGCTTGCGTGGCTCCCATGGCTATTGGAGCGGACGCTGATAAACGCCAGATCGCTGTACAAGGCACTGCACCACTGCAAGCAACCGCGACTCACAATGGCGCCACAAGCTTCGCAAGCGCAGTCGCTCCGCAGATGCGATTTCGTGTCCGGCTGACCTCGCTTGTGGACGGAGCTCTTGCGAAAGTCGGCGACCCGGTTCATGCGGAATTGCTTGATACCGTCATGTTGCCGAACGGGCACTATATTGGGGCTGGAGCACATGTGCTCGGAGAAGTTACTCAGATTGATCTTTCGAAGAGTTCTTTGAAAGCTGACCTTAGCCCCAAGCATTGGCGCAATTGCAATGGAACAATCGGTATCAAGGTAAAGAGCATCGGCGGGCATGAGCTGGTCGGTGAAACAATCCCCGCTCCGAAGACAAGAATAATTAGAACCGAGAAGGGCGCAGCACCACTTGGTGTGGATAGCAAAGGCGAAATCACCGTTGTCTACAACAGTGCCGGATACACTGCCGCCAACGTCGCAATTTCAGGCGGTTGCTTCGCGGCTGGCCCCGCCGGGATAATTGTCGGTCCGATTGTTGGAGGCGTCGCTGGAGCGGCTGACCCAACTTTCGCTTATGGCCGCCCCGTTACGCAGGATGACCATCATTCGCATTTGAAGGGGTTCTTCAAAGGCGTTATAGGCGGACTCCCCGGTGGGTTTCTAATTTCCGGAGTCACTAACCGCGGTATCAATATTTCTCTCGTTCCCGGTGATGTTATCGTATTTCAAGAACGCAGCCAGGAAAAATAGTATGCGCTCCCGATACCTGCACCACAACGGAAAATTGGATTCAACCGCTGCCAGTTACTGAATCGGTCCGATGGAACGCAATTTGCGCATTCTGTAGATTGATACGCAAGTGGTCGCGAAGATCAACCCGCCAGTAGCGATAGCGAACATTGTCGGCAAGAAATACAGGTGGAGCCAATTATTGACCACCCAGTTCTTTGGGTTCTTTCGCTCGTAGACAATCTCCACTGTTTGCCCTTCTTTGAATTCTGGTGGTGACGAGTGGAAATTGCTTTTCTCTTCAAAGTCCTCACCGCTTTCCGTGCGGAAGTGCACAATTGGATAATATTCCACTTTTACAACGGTACCGGTGGTGGTGGCGCCTTCGGAAACAAGTTTTGCCGATTTGCTGTAAGTGATGAAGGAAATGGTGCCGAAGAGCATCGCCATGCTCGCGAGAAAGAGAATCAACCACTTCATCAGAAGTCTCCCGTCAAACTTTCGGACTTCGGGACGCCTTTGGATTCCACAGCCGGGCAAGCGCGATGGGTGTCTAAACCCCCTATAAATGTACAAGGTCGCCGCCCTTGCTTGGCTTGATGTGATTTCTGTAATCTCCTGTTACACTCCCAACATACTATTGACAGCTCGGGACCTAGACGGTAACGTGGACGAAGGTTTGTTTTTTTCCAGGGCACTCATAAATGACCTTTGCGAATTACACCAGCAACAACCGACGTACGCGCCGCGTTCTATTGAACTCGGGGCCGGCTGGGCTGCGTTGATCTAGGTCACCAGAAACCACACCTTTAGCTCCCGAGTTCTTAGAGGACTCGGGAGTTTTCTTTTGTCCGTAGCCGTTGTTAATCGGCAGTACAAGCAGAGAGTGAGCAGTTCAATGGCAGAACAAGCAGCTCATCAACTGAGTAGAAAACTCAGAAATAGAGAGGGAAAGACCATGGTAAGCACAATGTACAAAAAGCCGCCGACCACGCCTGTGGGCTTCAAGTCCCAGCGCATGAGCCCGCCGCAGCATGGTCGTTCGCCGCTCAACAAAATCCTTGTTGAAGACACGCTGAGAGGGAAAGACTTCTTGGGCATTGGCTATTTCAAAGCCGATGAGCTGAAGCTCTTCCTCGAAACCGCAGCGCTTCTAAAAGCCAACAAATTCGACGACACGCAAACGCTTTTCGCCAAAGGGCAGACGCTTGCGCTCTGCTTCGAAAAGCCATCGTTGCGGACCAAAGTCACTTTCGAAGCCGGCATGATTCAGCTCGGCGGCAGCTCTATCTTCCTAGAAGATAAGCTTGGTGTGCGGGAATCCGTGCCGGACATCGCCAGAAATCTGGACAGGTGGTTGGACGGAATCATGGCGCGGGTGTTCGAACACAACACCTTGATCGTGCTTGCCGACTACGCCCATGTCCCTGTAATCAACGGGCTTAGCGACCTCGAACATCCCTGCCAGGCTTTGGCGGATTTCCTGACCATTAAGGAACAAAAAGCTATTAAAGATTGGAACTTCAGAGGAATCAACCTTGCATACGTAGGAGACGGCAATAATGTGGCTAATTCACTCATGCTTCTCGCCGCCAAGCTTGGCTGCAATTTCTCAATTGCGTGCCCGTCAGGCTACAAGCCTGACCCCACGCTCTGGGAGATGGCGATGGAAGAGGCGAAGCACACCGGTGCGCAACTAAAAATCACAGAGTCCCCCGCCGAAGCCGTGGCTGGCGCGGATGCTGTCTACACCGACACTTGGGTGTCGATGGGACAGGAAGACGAGATGGCGGAGAGAATCAAGATCTTCGAAAGCTATCAAGTCAACGACGAACTGTTGAAGTTTGCAAAACCGGATGCCATCGTCATGCACTGTTTGCCCGCGCACCGGGGGCAAGAAATCACGGATGCAGTGATGGATGGACCACAATCAGTTGTTTTTGAACAAGCGGAGAACAGACTCCACGTTCAAAAAGAAGTCATCTCACTAATCATGTAATGCGGCATGAATTTTGTAGGGGCAATGCACTACAAAATTCGAAATGTGCAGCATTCGAAACAAGGAGCAAAATAAAATGAAGAAAATTCTCTTGGCATACAGCGGCGGACTCGATACTTCCTGCATCCTGACCTGGCTCAAGGAAGAGTACAAAGTGCCTATCGTGGCTTATTGCGCTGATGTCGGACAGAAGGAAGACTTTGAAGCAGTCAAAGTGAAAGCAATCAAAACCGGCGCCGAGAAGTGCATCATCGAAGATTTGAACGAGACTTTCGTCAAAGACTATATCTTCAAAGCACTCAAAGCGAATGCACTCTATGAGTCGTTTTATCTGATGGGAACATCAATTGCGCGTCCGTGCATTGCGCAGGGGATGATCACTGCAGCTTTGAAAGAAGGCTGCGATACCATCGCTCACGGTGCTACTGGCAAGGGCAACGACCAGGTACGTTTTGAACTGGCTGCCAAATCTCTGGCACCACATTTGAATGTGCTGGCACCCTGGAGGCTATGGAAATTCGACGGAAGAAACGATCTCTTCGAATATGCAGAGAAGCATGGTATCCCGCTGCCCGTGACCAAAGACAAGCCGTATTCCATGGACGCCAACTTGATGCACATCAGCTACGAAGGCGGCATTTTGGAAGATCCGTGGGCGGAAGCTCCGGAGAACATCTACCTCTGGACCAAGAATCCTGAAGATGCCCCCAACAAGCCCGAATTCGTCACCATCGATTTCGATGCCGGCGTTCCTGTTGCAATTAATGGTGAGAAGCTTGGTCCTGTGGAGCTGCTAAATAAGGCAAATGCAATTGCCGCAGAACACGGCGTCGGCAGGCTGGACATGGTAGAAAACCGCTACATCGGCATCAAGTCGAGAGGCGTTTACGAAACACCTGGCGTGACCATATTGATGCAAGCGCACAAAGCGATCGAATCCCTGGTGCTCGACAAAGAAGTTATGCATCTCAAAGATTCGTTCACGCAGAAGCTGTCGACTCAAATCTACAACGGTTACTGGTTCGCTCCTGAGACCCAAATCCTCTGGAAGATGGTCGAAGAAACGCAACAGCCTGTCACCGGTACCGCCAAGATCAAGCTCTACAAGGGCAATTCGATTGTGGTGGCAAGAAAGTCGCCGGCTTCCCTGTACGACCTGAAGATTTCCAGCTTCGAGAATATGTCTGAGTTCCAATCTGCGGATGCGGGCGGATTTATCAACATAGCTGGTCTGAGACTGAAAACCTGGAGCAAGAAAAATGCAAGTTTTGAGAAAAGCCTTCAAGCAACCCCTTAGTGACGTCGTCACTGAATTCGTTGCCTGCACGCACGCCGACGCGCATCTTGTCAAAGCAGATTTGACGGGCAGCATCGCGCACGCTCAAATGCTCGCCGAAGAGGGGCTCATCAGCCCCTCCCAGGGTGAGGCAATTCAGGGCGGTTTGAACACTCTTTTGGCGAAAGCCGAAGAAGGGAAGTTCGAACTCAAGGTTGAGTACGAAGATGTTCACATGAATGTTGAGAAACAGCTTGAGGAACTGATCGGCTCAGATGCTTTGAGGCTGCACACGGCGAGAAGCAGAAACGACCAGGTCGCGCTCGACTTGCGTCTTTACACTGTAAGCGCTGTTGACTCGCTGGTGGACGGGTTGAAATTCCTTCAATCCGCCATTCTTAAGTCTGCGAAGAAGCACGCAGATATCGTGATGCCTGGTTATACTCATCTGCAACGCGCGCAACCAGTGCTGTATGCCCACGCGATTCTTGCCTTTCACGAAATGTTTTCGAGAGACATCGAACGTTTCAACGATTGCAAGAAACGTACCGCGGTTTCACCTCTGGGCGCCGGTGCACAAGCTGGTTCCGGCTTGACAATAAATCCGGAATCTGTCGCGAGAAAGCTTGGATTTCCGAAGGTTTTCTCCAATTCAATCGACGCGGTTAGTGACAGAGATTTCGCGGCTGAATTCTTAATGGCATGCAGTTTGACCGCCGTCCATATTTCTCAAATGGCGGAAACCTTGGTTATCTGGAGCAGCAGCGAGTTCGGTTTTGTGGAGCTGGCAGACAATGTCACCACTACATCCAGTCTGATGCCGCACAAGAAGAATCCTGATCCGCTAGAGATTGCTCGTGCAAAGTCGGGTGCCGTCATCGGTGATCTCGTGAACTTGCTGGTCACGCTGAAGGCGTTGCCGCTTGGCTACAACAGAGACTTGCAAGAGACGAAACCGCCTGTAATTAACTCTGCGACTATTGTTTTGGATGCCCTGAAGGTGATGACGTGCGTTGTAGATGCTGTAACGGTAAACGCCGAAAAGACCCTAGCCGCTGCGTCAGACCCTGCGCTGATGACGACCGACCTGGTCGAGTATCTCGTCAACAAAGGCGTTCCGTTCCGCAAAGCGCACGAGACAATCGCTGAGATTGTTGCAGATGCGGCGGACAAGGGCGTTAAGCTTCCGAAGATGGAGCTGAAGGAATACCAGAAGTATGCGCCGGAGTTCGAGAAAGACTTGTTTGAGCTTTTCAATCCGAAGCTATCGGTGTCGGCAAAAATCTCTCATGGTTCGACCGGTGTCGAGAAGGTGAAGAAAGCAATAGGATAAAACTCATCCTTTAGTTCGATCCGCTGGTTTTGACGGTATTGCAGAATGGTTCCGTCCAAAACGCGTGCGAGTTCGGTCATGAGTTTTATGCGGATTAACAAGCCCTTTGTTTTTGCCAGCGCGGCAATATTCCTGTCAGTTCCTTCTCTTTGGGACTACAATCGCGAGCGCTATCTGCTTGTTAAAGACTCGCACACTGCAATGCTTAACGAAGAAGCTAGGTTGAAACAGCGTAAGAGCGACCTGGCCCACGAAATCAATGATTTACACAGTCGTCTGTACCAGAAACAAAGGCATCTGGATGCAGTAAATGCGCGATTGGCGGTTGTGCAAAGTTCACTAAAGGACTTAGAACGTCAAATGTAGCACCGCGTGCCATGCGTCGTCCCAATGGCGTTTCAATGAGAATTTAGAGCGGGCGATGCATGGCATCGCCCCTACGGAGATTCCAAGCCAGGCGTCGCCCATACATTATGCGGCTTCCGGCAAACGGAGGACGGATTTCTTGAAGTTCTTCTGATCGTGCCCCCATTCGATCGTCAAATTTCCGCCTTTTTCCTTGAACTGTTTTTCAAAGGATTTGATTGCCTCGATGCATGCGTGGTCCATGTACATCAAGCCTGAGAAATCGATGTGCAGGTCCGTGTGCGGGTCGAGTTTCTCGATTTCATCCGAGATTTTCGGCAGGCTCAAGAAGGTCGCTGCGCCATGAAGGTTCAAAGTGACTTGTTCTTCCTCTTCTTCTTTTACGATGTCCACCTTGCAAAATACATAGAGAATTTTGAGAACCGAAAGTGCGATGCCTGCCAGAACACCGGTAAGCAGGTCAACTGCAACGATGGTTACCATGGTCGCAAGAAGGATTAGAGCCTCGGTTTTGCTTTGCTTGGCGATGGCCTTGATTTCGCTGATATTCAAGAGCTTGTAGCCCGTGTACACGAGCAGTGCAGCAAGAACGGCCGTCGGAATTTGTTTTAACAGCGTCGGAAATGCGACTACGAAGAGCAAGAGCCATACACCATGAAGAATGGCTGAGAGTCTGCTTTTCGCTCCGGCCTTTACGTTGACCGAACTGCGAACGATAACTCCGGTGAGAGGCAGGGCACCGACGACACCGCAGAGTGTGTTACCAACGCCTTGCGCCACCAATTCTTTGTCATATTTGGCTTTGTTTTCCGGAGCCATTCTGTCAATTGCACTTGCACTGAGGAGTGTTTCTGCACTCGCGATGAATGCGACGATCAAACCTTGTGTCAGAATTACCCAACCGAGCTGTGGCACAAGAGACAAATCGAGCCAATGAACAGCGTTGAGAATATTGCTGGGAAGCTCAACGTGTTTGACTTCGAGATTCATCACTGCTGCAAGTACGGTTGCCGCCAACACGGATATGAGTGTCGGTGGAATTGCATTGCGCAGTTTTGTCAGGGGAAGTTTTTCCCACAACATAATGATTGCAATCGTGATCAATCCGATTAATGCCGCGAGATGATTGAAGTCATGATTGAGAGTAACAACGTCAGCCAGAATCTTTGGAATTGCGATTAGATTCTCGAATCCGCTGCCTTTAGGTTTATCATCCAACATCACATGGAATTGGCTGGCGAAAATCAAAACGCCGATACCGGACAACATTCCCTGCACCACTGCTGGTGACACAGCGCGAAAGATTCTGCCGAGTTTGAACGCTCCGAATGCCACCTGTGTCAGTCCGGCGACTACAAGAATTAGACCTAGAGCGGGAACGCCGTATTTGCTAACGATTTCCCAGATAATGACCGCTAAGCCTGCTGCAGGTCCACTGACCTGCAGAGGAGAGCCTGACAAGCTTCCGACGACGATGCCGCCGATTATGCCTGTGATGAGACCTGCTGCCGGATGTACACCGGAAGCGATAGCAATACCCATACATAGAGGTAGCGCAACGAGAAACACCACCAGAGAAGAAAGTAAATCCTGGCGTAGGTTCTTGCCGGCGATCGATGTCATGAGTTCCTCCTCACGTGAAAACGGGTTTTGCATAACGAGCCTGACGCCGATGCGAGCCCGTGTGTTTCAATTTTTTGGCTGTTCGCAATAAAAATAGCTTTCAATTTGCTTTTGTCGAAGCAAAATTGAAAGGTTCAAACTCTCAGGCTATCAGCGGTTGACAACCCTGGACCGTCCTCTGATAACGGCACAGGTTGGTGCAAAGCTGCATTCGAAACAGGCTGGTTCAGTCTCTTAACCCGACGAAAGTTTGGATTACGATTGCGTGATTGGCCTGGTCGTCGAATTCATCAGTTCGATTCACGTACTGAAGTTGATAACCCACCTCTACGCGGCTTCTCTTGATGGTTTTTATGCCGACCCCGACAAAATAGCGGTTTTGATCAATGCCGCCCTGTGGACCACCTTCCAGCGAGTTCAGATTGATGAAAAGCTCATCTTGGGTCGTCAAATAGAACCGTTTATTCAGGTTGTAGTTGAATTTCAGCATGTAGCGCATTCTATTGCTGCAACCATTCACACCACCAAGAAAGCGTTGTTCCTGTCTTAGTCGGTTGTACATCGAAACTCGTTTCATCTTCTTGTGGTACAGAATCTGCTGCCAGATGCGGTTTTCATGCACGACTTGGCTGTTTTCATTGCTGTAGTTTGTCTGCCATAGATAGCCGGCAAAGAAGCCCAGATTCTCGGTTTGCCGCCATTCCATACCGGGACGCACCAAAAGCTGGCTTATATGTGAAACGTCGTAGCCAATGCGAGGAACTACTTCGAAATACCCACGAAGCTTACCCCGAATAGGTTCATCCAACGTGACCGGAGTCCACAACTGCATGTCATGCTCGACATCTGCGCGTGCCGCGTTGGGGAACAAGGCGCATGTAAGCAACAAGACAAAAGTCAAAGACCAGCGCGCTGCGGTAACTTTCATGTGTCTTTCCGAGGGTTCCTGATGACCTTAACTAAGCAAGACCACCGGATACATTGTTGCACAGGATGGGCGGAGTATTGGCTTCTCCGGCTTTTCGGATGCCAAATGGTCGGTTTGCGGTGGCGCCTTAGTCACCCATAGATCCCGTCGTCCGGATGATACAAGTATGGGCGCCGCGCCCTTTGACTTTGCTTACGGCGATCGTCACGCCCCTGTATTTGAAGCTGTCGCCGACGCGTGGAGGGCGTCTCAGGCGATCGAGAACCAATCCGCTCAGCGTTTCGATTTCCTCGTCTTCCATCGAGATGTTCAAATACTCTTCCAGTTCATACAGGTGGACTGTTCCGTCGACTCGAAGCGTTCCGTTGTCCAGAGCTTCGATTTTGTGCCGCGTTATCGATTCGTCGATTTCGCCGATCACTTCTTCGAAGATATCGTCAGTGCTGATAATGCCTGCGGTTCCACCGTACTCATCCAGCACAACCGCCATGTGCGTGCTGTACTCTCGCATTGACTCCAGCACTGTCTTTAGCGGAGATGACAGGGGCAGAAACGGCACCGGATGTATTGTAAGAGCATTATCGTTATATTCTTCAAGCAATGCCGCTAGATCTTTGATGTGTACTGTGCCGACAATGTTGTCCTTGTCTTCGGTGAAAACGGGGAATCTCGAGTGGGCGGCTGTGCGTATGCATTCTTCGACTTGCTCACGCGTAGGTCTTATCGGCAAGGCTACCATGTGGACACGTGGCACCATTATGTCTTCGGCAACCAGCTCCCCGAAGTCGAACATTTGTTTGATGACGCTACCGATTTCATCGCTGATGATGCCTTCTGTTTCACTTTCTTCCAGGATCAATTGAATTTCGTCCGCTGAAAAAGCAGGTGTGGTCGATTTGGTTCGATCTATGGCAAAAAAGGTTTTGAGTAGAAACGTATTGAGCCCGTTCAATACAAAGATGATTGGTTTGAACAGCGCCATGAAAAACAACATGGGTTTGATCAATAGAAACATCACCAGCTCTGACTTTTGCAACGCCAATGATTTGGGCACAATTTCGCCAAGAACTACGTGCATGTATGTAAGGAGCACCAAAGCTAGTGCGGAGGCAGCAATGTGCACCGCAGCCAATTCAACAAGCCCTGTTGCGCTCAGGTACTTTGTAATCCAGTGCGCAATGACTTCTTCGCCATACATGCCCAGCGATAAGCTGGCGATTGTGATACCTACTTGCGATGCGGCAATATAACGGTCTTGCCGCGCCGGTTCTTTGATGACTGCGACTATTGCTTGCGCTGTCTTATCACCGTCGAGGGCGCGTTTCTCAATGGATTGTTTTGGCGCTACCACGGTTGCAAACTCAGATGCAACGAATAACGCATTGAAGCAAATCAAAAGGAAAATTACTCCGAACTCAAACATTTTGTGCCGTCCCCTTTCGCTTGACGGTCACCACGGTTGCCGCGTGATGTTCTACCCTCTCAACGGTTATAGTCGCCGCTTCAAGCTCAACTACATCACCTGCGGTAGGAACTCTCTCCAAAATTTCTACGACCAGGCCGTTTATTGTTTCTGCTTCGCTGTCGCGTATTTCGCCCAAAAACTTCGTAGCTCTGTGCAACTTATACGTGCCAGAGAGCCTAATTCGCCCGTCTTCTAAAACATCGACCACTTCTGGCTTTTTGACTTCATCAGAGGCAATGTCCTCAATAAGTTCTGCCAGAATATCTCCCACTGTTACGAGCCCAATCATGCTGCCGTGCTCATCCATAACAAACGCGACATGTGAATGCTTCGCTTTGAGCAGCGTTATTAATCGGCTTAGCGTAAGGTTTTCCGGAATGATCGGGGCCAGCGTAATCAGATCTTTTAAGTTGGCTTTCTCACCATGAGAAAACCAGGCTTGAATCACCTGTTTGACGTTAACGCAGCCGAGCACATCGTCTACATCCGCACCATGTACTACTAATCGGGTGTATGGGCTGACCAATGCACGGCGATAGCATTCTTCCATGCTGAGCTCATTGGAAATCGACGCAACTCTCGGTCGAGGAATCATGATCTGCTTGGCTGTTTTTTCACTTAATTCGAGCGCTTGGTGCAGCCTTTCATGCTCCTCTGGCTCCAGCAGACCACCATCTTTGCTTTGCGTTAGCAACAGCGCAATTTCATCCAGCGAATGTACATGTTTATGTGAAGAAGCCGGCACTCCGAGAATCTTCAGCAGTGCTACGCCGCTGCCATTGAAAAGCCAGATGAAAGGGCGAAGAATTACGGATGCAACTCTGAGAGGCCAATACATAAACAACGCGATCGGCTCAGAGTGCTGCAGTGATATCGATTTGGGCAGGAGTTCGCCAATGAGAATTTGCAGAAAAGTAAAAACTGCAAGAATCAAAACTGCTGCGACCGACTCCGCAAGCGTGTGATCCAGTTTGAAGACGTTGACCAAAAAAGCTGCCCATATCGGACCGAAATGCGTCTCTGTATATGCGCCCAAGATCAGGCTCGAAAACGTAATGGCAATTTGACAGGTGGCAATATACTCGTCCAGTCTGCGCGGAGTTTCCAAAATCGGCAGTAGATGGGACGCCAAACCGTTGCCGGAAAGCGCCGACTTACGAATCACCGTCGTCCTTGCAGCCACAGTCGCAAATTCGGCTGCGACGAAAATGGAATTGAGGAATATGAAGCCGATTGCTATTGCCCAGACGCTTACCATGAGTTGCCAATTATCCTTCTACCGCGCCAGGTTCTTTAGCTGAGACCCCCAAAAGGTAGTGGAGTTCCTGCGCCCGCTTCGTACTTGAGTGTACTACCAGTGGCTTTCATAAAGGAATTTGGCCGTCTAATACCCGCTTGATTATTGGTCCGTGAAGGTCCAGAACACTGATTGTTTCCTGTTTTCGCGCTATTTACAAAACGCTTTGCATAGGGAACTGGAACGGCATTTTGCTGGTCAATTAGTCAGGAAAATAGATGGCAAGTGCGAGTGTTGGCTGGAATTTCAGAAAGCAAGCCGGAACTGCTATTTATTCATGGAGATTTCCCATGATTGGAGATCGCCCATAGGTCACCGCGGGTAATACCGTTCTGTTCGTGTGACCAAACTGCCGTTTCTGCATTTTTGATCTCGTCGAATCGTTTCAATACACGGATAAGATCCTTCAGCTCTTCTTCTGAAAGTTTGCTTGCTTCATCGGAAGCGAGAAAGTCGACAATCTCATCCTTCTGCACGGTGTGATCTTTCCCTAAGTCGTACCAGTGAGATTGATCGATTTTGTCGAAGTATTTATTCAGTGTCGCGGCCATGCGCTCTTCTTCTGAACTTGTTACTTTGCACGTTGGCAGGTATGGTTCTAAGAGTGTCGGCGCTGCAGGCGCTTCTTCAATCCCGCACTTGTGTGGAAATTTGATTGCTGTCGCTTCGCCCGGAGTAAGCGGTTCTCCCGAAATGATTTTAGGCAGGATGCCATCTTCTTCCAAGACCTTAGTATCTATTCTGATTTTCCCATTTCTTTGCAGCACGCATCCGCCCTCAGTGAGCTTCATCAGCTGTGAGACCCCCAAAAGATCCGCGCTTTCTACTGGACTTGGGACTTGGAATGCGCTTTGTTCTAAATATGTCATAGCAAATACTCCATTGACTGTGCCCGCGTAGTGCGGATCTCGAGCTCTGGCGCGCTCTGGTATGTCTATGGGGTGAGAGAAGTTGCGTGGGGTAACGCAAGGTGTAGCGTTTAAGTTACCAGTGCCTGCCGATGTAGTTGTTACCAACTCGTTAACGGGTTTGACTGCAAATTAAAGCCGGGTGACGCATGGCGTCGCCCCCACGGTTTAATTGTATCTACTCTTCCTAACATATGACTGTTATGAGTCTTACGAATGGTATCCTTGAGATCTGGAAACCTAGGTTAGATGACCGATATGCAGTTCTCTCTCTCAAAACTAGGTTGTCTGGCGATGTTCGCCGCGACGAGTTCGCTGCTCTATGGCTGCGGGCAGCATGGGGCGCCCGCTTCGGCTACATACGCGCCGCCGGCGGCAACGGTTCAACTTTCTGAGGTGCGGCTCGGGCAAGTGACAGAGAGCAGTCGCTTTTCGGCTACTTTGAATTCCCGAAAATCCGTGAGCGTTCATCCGCGGGTGTCCGGGCTAGTCAAAGAAATTTTTGTGCGCAGTGGTGATAAAGTAGCCCAGGGCGCAAATCTCATTCTTATCGACCAGGAGAAGCAACAAGCTTCGGTTGATAGTTTTGAGGCGCAAGTGTCTTCGGACCAGGCTGATGTTCAAACCGCGCGCGAGACTTTGCATTCGCTAGAAGCGGATAGAACGTCACGTTTGTCAGAGTTGAAGCTTGCCCAGCAGGAATTCGATCGAGCCAAAGATTTGCATTCGCAGGGTGCTGTTTCCGCACAGGAGGAAGACTCTCGCGCTAATCAGTTGCGAGTCGCCCGCGCGCAAGTTGAATCTATCGAAGCGAGAATCAGCGCGCAACGTTCTGCGCTTGCTAAAGAGCAAATGGAGGAAAAACAGCACCGCGCCTTCGTTAAAGAGCAAGGTGTGCAACTCCGTTATCACTCCATCAAAGCGCCGTTTGCTGGAACGGTGGGCGACGTGCCGGTAAAACTGGGTGATTATGTGACATCGGATACGGTGCTCACCACTGTCACGCAAAACAGACCGCTCGAAGTTTACGTTTCCATTCCAACCGAGTATTCAAATCGCCTGCGCAACGGCATGACGGTTGAGCTGACCGACGCGTCGGATGCGCTTTTGGGCCGTGCGAAAGTGTTTTTCATCTCACCGAATGTTGAGAATCAAAGCCAGACGGTTTTGGTCAAAGCGATTTACGACAACCCCAGCGAGAAGCTGCGCGCAGGGCAGATGGTTACAGCGCGTGTGCTGTGGAAAACAGAGCCTGGCGTGCTGGTTCCGACGCCCGCAGTCGTGCACCTGACAGGGCAAGATTTCGTCTTTGTAGCCGAACAGCAGGGCAAGAATTATGTCGCCAAACAGAAGCTCGTGAAGCTAGGAGACATCGAAGGCAACGCCTATCGCGTGCACAGCGGCTTGCAACCTGGGCAAAAGATTGTTGTGTCAGGTATTCAAAACCTGACCGACGGAATGGCGATTCAGCCGAAAGAGTGATCTGATGTTTGCAGACTTCTTCATCAAGCGGCCGATTTTCGCAACCGTCTGCTCGCTCGTGCTCGTCATTGCCGGAGCCGTGTGCATCCCGGGTTTGCCAGTCGCGCAATATCCACAAATCGCGCCGCCCCGGGTCAATGTAACGTGCAATTACACCGGCGCTAACGCTGAGGTCGTTGAGTCGGCTGTCACGACTGTTTTGGAAAAACAGATAAATGGCGCGCAGAATATTCGCTATATCAACTCGACCAGCGGCAATGACGGGACGGGAACTGTCGACATTACTTTCAATCTCGGGCGCGACATCGACCTTGCTTCTGTCGACGTTCAAACTCGTGTGGCAGCCGTCGAAGGGCGCTTGCCTGAGGACGTGAAACGGACTGGTGTTTCTGTTAACAAAGTATCGAGTCAATTCGTACTCGCCATCGGTATTGGCTGCCGTGACAATCGCTACGACAGTCAGTTCATCAGCAATTACTGCGACGTGTACGTCAAGGACGCTCTGAAGCGCGTGAAGGGCGTAGGCGATGCGCAAATCTTCGGTGAGCGCAAATACTCCATGCGAGTTTGGCTTGACCCGCAGAAGCTCGCAAATCGCAATCTGAGCGCCGTTGATGTCGTGAATGCGGTTGCGGAGCAAAACGTGCAGGTCGCGGCTGGGCAAATCGGTCAGCCGCCCGCGCCGGATGGGCAGCTCTATCAAATAAGTGTGCGCGCCGTCGGGCGTTTGAAGACGGCTAAAGAATTCGAAAACATGATTATTCGCGCTACTCCTGACGGTCAGATGATTAGACTGAAAGACGTCGGGCGCGCGGAATTAGGGGCGGAAAATTACCAGTCAATCGTGCGCTATCGCGGTAGAGAAGCTGTCGGTATCGGTATCTTCCAGACTCCGACGGCTAATGCACTCGAAGTTTCCAAAGGCGTGCGCGAAGAGATGACGCGTCTTGCCAAACGATTCCCGCCTGGTCTGGAGTACGACTATGCGTTCGACACGACTCTAGCAGTTCGGGAGTCCATCAAAGAAGTTCTGATTACCCTCGCCCAGGCAATCGGATTGGTCGTGCTGGTCACCTTCCTTTTCCTGCAAGACTGGCGCAGTACCTTCATTCCGTCCATCACCATTCCCGTCTCACTGGTGGGCACCTTTGCCTTCATGCAGGCGTTGGGCTTTTCCATCAACACTCTGACATTGTTCGGCATAACACTCGCCACAGGGCTTGTGGTGGACGACGCTATCGTGGTCATCGAAAACATCAGCCGACTGATTAAGGAGCGCTCTCTAGGCGGTATGGAAGCTGCTCACGAGTCGATGAAGGAGATTACCGGAGCGGTAATTGCAATCTCACTCGTCCTGGGCGCAGTGTTCATTCCGGTCGCCTTTTTCCCTGGAACTACCGGTCTTTTGTATCGCCAGTTCGCTCTCACTATTGCTTGTTCTGTCGGTATTTCCACATGGGTGGCGCTGACGCTGACTCCGGCTCTTTCGGCTAAATGGCTCAAGGGGCATTCGGATAAACGGAGCGTCTTTTTCACGCCTATCAATGTGTTTCTCGACTGGTTGAAGAGCAGCTATGAGTGGTCGTTGCGCCTGGCGCTCAAGGTAAAACCGCTAATAATTCTCGCCTTCTTTGTTTGCGTTGGGTTGACGTATTGGCTCTTCAACGCTGTCCCGAAAGGCTTCGTCCCTAACGAAGACCAGGGCTATTTCATCGTCATCGTCGAATCGCCTGAAGGTGTTTCCCTCGGTTACACGGCTAATGTCCTACAGCGGGTCGATGAAGTTCTCAGTAAAGAGCCTGCTATTGAATCCAATTTCGGCATCGCCGGATTTAGCTTTTCAGGCAATTCGCCTAACAATGGATTGCTCTTCGCTAGCTTGAAACCGTGGAAGCAGCGCGGGCACGAGCAAACGCTGGACAATATCATCGAGCGCATTCGCGGACCCCTTTCGGCAATTACGGACGCCACGGTAATCCCATTCAATCCTCCAGTAATTGAAGGATTGGGTAACTTCGGCGGCTTCCAATTCGAGCTGCAAGACATGCTGGGCGGGGACACTAAAATGATCGCTGATGCGACTAAGCTGATGTGCCAGAAAGCCAACCAGAGCCCTGAGCTACGTGGAGTTTATTCCAGTTTTAAAGCCAATTCTCCGCAGTTGGTCGTCACTGTATTTCGCGAAAAGGCGAAGAGTGTAGGCGTCGACACGAATGATGTTTTCAGAACCCTGCAGGTTTTTCTTGGTTCTGAGTATGTCAATGACTTTGATATGGGCTCGCGTATTTATCGCGTCTACGTGCAAGCGGATCAAAAGTTTCGATCTAATCCGAAGGATATCGAACGATTTTACGTCCGCTCTAAGTCCGGACAGATGATAAGCCTCGCCAATCTCGTCACCGTGACGCGAACAACGACTCCGCAAACTATTACTCACTACAATTTGTTCCGTTCAACCGAAATCAATGGTAGTGCCGCCCCTGGTATCAGTTCTGGACAGGCGATGGAGAAGATGGAGCAACTCGCAAAGGAGAATCTGCCGCCTGGAATGGGATATGAGTGGTCTGGAATCGCTCTGGAACAGACAGAATCAGGCAGCAAGTCTTTGCTCTTGTTCGGGCTTGGTTTCATTTTCGTTTTCCTTGTGCTTGCCGCTCAGTATGAGAGCTTCGTAGACCCGTTCATCATTCTTCTGTCCGTACCACTGGCGATGCTGGGTGCTCTCGGCGCTCAATCAGCGCGCGGTCTGGAGAACGACGTGTTCTGCCAGATCGGGTTAGTCATGCTCATTGGTCTTGCCAGTAAAAACGCCATCCTTATCGTCGAATACGCCAATCAATTGAACGAACAAGGCTTGAGTGTCAAGGAGGCAGTCGTCAAGGCTGCAACCATCCGATTGCGCCCGATTTTGATGACTTCGCTGGCATTTATTATGGGCATCATGCCGCTCGTGTTTGCCCACGGCGCCGGCGCCGCCAGCCGTCACTCGCTCGGAACTGCCGTGTGCGGAGGCATGGTCGTAAGCTCTATCCTCAGCCTCTACCTGGTCCCTGTGGTTTACGAATACCTGGGCATGCTCCGGCAAAAACTCCGCAAACGCAAGCACTCGGAGCCTGCCGCCGAGAAAGTCGGCAATCCAATGTAGGGGCGCATTGCGTGCGCCCAGCTATTGTAGGGGCGCATTGCATGCGCCCAGTTATTGTAGGGGAGACGCCATGCGTCGCCCGCGGGCGGAATACATACCGCCGCCAAACACAAGTCCGAAAGGGCACGTGCAACGCGACCCCAAGCCTAAACAGCCGACTCCTTTTAAAAAAGTTTTCTGCCGTCCGGATATTCCAGAATTTTTCACATACTCATTGCTATCATCCACAGACAGGCAACCCAAGGTTTTAAATCATGGTGATTTTAATCAAGATGTTTGCGTCCCTGCCTCGTTCCGTTTCCCCCAAAAACCTTCTCTCCGCTTTTGCGGCTGTTGTTTCATTGGCATGCGTGCCTGCAAATGCGCAACAATCTGAGGACACGACGGTTTACCAGGCGAAGAGGACCGCCCACAAAGTCAGCGGCTGGGAGCACGGTTTAGTCAAGAAAACTCCCAATCTCGGCAAATACTATTGGACACCGCTTACCGAATACTCGCAGAACAAAGGCTCGCGACGGACAGGGAAAGGTGTTCAATCTCAAAGCAAGCCATCAACTCAACTTACCAGGCACTATGTAAAACCACGATTTGCTCCTTTGCCAAAGAACGATCGTGCTGAGTTTTCGGCAAGCGAGATTCAAGCGCGCTCTAATGTGAGTGCCAGAGTGCGTTTTGACAAAGCGAAAAACCAGCTGGCGTCTCGCCGTTTCGTCGATACGGCAAATGATTGCTCGGGTGTTCTCACCTACGGTGACAAGGACAAGAGTGAAGGATACAGCTACAAGCGACAGAATCTGTCAGTGACCGGTCGCCTTTACGGGCAGAAAAGAAAGACGGTCGAACAGTAGAAACGGCTAAGTGAATTCAACGGAGCTGCGCATCGGGCTTCGCATGTGCACGGTATACGCACTGCATCTGCTCACAAAGGACAAGCTCCCGGCAGTGCCGAGAGCTTGTGGAACCTGTACGAGTCAGGAGAGCTTTTTTTACTTTTTGACCATGAGTATGTAAGCTCAAAAGGTTGGAGTACAGCGTGTTTTCATTATGCGCTGCATGCCTGCATTGGGCTACTAATCTTACTGAACTGAAGTAATTCTGTTTTTCTTTTGTGAATCAGCTTGTGCTGCTGCTTTTGGGCGCGGTGAGAAGCTTTTGACCGCTTCAGTCTGGTCGGCATTATCCGGATGTTTGAATTCCGCGCCGTTGACACTTCGTTGAAACAATTGACCCTCAGAATGCAGAAATCCCGTTACCCGCCCTCCCAAAACATTTGTCCGCCATAGCGGCCGACAAGCTTTTAAAAGGAATACCACTATGGGTCAAACCATCGGATTTCCATCGAATGCAGCAAAATTGAATCGCTCTTCCAGAAAGGAAGCTCGCAAAAGACTTGAAAAACAATTACTAAAAGAACAGTCCGCAAAAGAGTCTCCTCCGGCTCAGACCGCAGAAGTTGACGTAGACGTCTATCTCGAATTGCCGGACGAATGGTTTGGGCTGACGACGCCGACCACAAAGTACGACTATGACGTCTACCTGACGACTGATAAGTTCAGGGCTGCCGTATACCCGCACAACAGAGAGTATCGCTTCGTAGAGCGCACTCTGCCGGACGGCAAGGTTGAAACCATCTATTCCGGTCCGAATTTTCTGGACAGTAGAACAGTAATTGAGGATGCTTCCGGTCACATCCTCTGCACCATAAGAGCTAATCATCTGGGTAATGGTGTGATTGAGGTTCGCTATTTGCCTGATGGTTCCTACATCACCGAGCATCAGGCACCAGAAGAGTGCGACAACTTCAGCTACGAGAAAGACTCCAGAGGGCGCATCACGAGCCTGACTCTCGGCGACGGCACTCACTTGCGCTTCGCCTACGGTGGTACCAGTCCGACTGCGTACATGTTTACTGATAAAGATGGCGTTGAGTGGCGCCGTTGCCCGCGCACTGAAGTTTTCAAAAATGCCGATGGCAAAGGTCTTGGTGAAAAACCAGTACAGATGGTCGCCGCCAACGAATCCGGCTCATACATGTACGCCAGCTACGGTCGCTACACAGTGATGCACCGAAACGGCATTGTTGAAGAGCGCTATTTCCCAACTGTGCGCGACCTGCTCGATCAGGACTTGCCTGTGACGGTGGCGATTCGCAACGAGAAGGATCGCGAGCGCGCCGACAAATTCGCGGATAGCTTACGCGCGCAGTACGCCGGCGCAGACATTGAAGTTGATGTAGTGTCTTGTGACGATAAGGACGGTGCGATCGTTCGAGGACGCCACGTGAGTCGTTTCTACTAGGACGAAGGGCGCACGCAATGCGCCAGCCAAAAGAGTTCGAACCTAAGAAATGTCTTTGACGTCAGAGAAGCCTTCCAATTGGCTTACGAACGACTCGACGAGCCATCTATCGCTCTGCGGGCAATCTTTGAGCGCGCTTCGGAAGAACTGCATCGCTTGCTCATCTTCTCCCCGTTCCAGCAGGTCACGGGCAACTAACAGTTTCAAAAGGCGTTTTTCCAGAAGCATGGCACGTAGCTCCGAGGTGTCCTGTACTCAACCATAATGATGTTAGTAATAAACAGTTACCTCCCTCTCTAGAGGGGGAAATTTTGAATCGGAACCAGAATTTCGCCTCGACCTGGGCGGCAATGCATTGCTAGTGCCGCCCTCATTAATGTTCGGCGACCCTGTGATATGCCTTTGTTACTAGTCTCATAGTAAGCTTCAAGCACGCCCCGACGACATTACACAGACAAGCGGAGATTCTTGCTATGGCAGGCAGGCATGATATTGCCGACAGCAGCGTTGGTCTTGCACCACGCGAGAAAGTCGCAGGACAACAATCACAAGCTTCCTCTGATGAAGCATGGCAGAAGAATTCAATCTGGCAGTTGGCTGCCACGGGGGCGGCATTCCAAAAGCCTTTTGAGGCGCCGTCTGATCAACCTATGAAAACGGAACCGATTCAGTGGGCGCCTGGCGATAAGCGCGAATTGACGCCTCAAACGACCACAGACTACAGCAAGATTTTCAGACAGCCAGGTATGTCGGATCGCATATTGGATGCGATTCCCGGCAGAGAAGAAGCGAGACAAAAAGCTGAGCAAGAGAGAATAAAAGCTGAAGAAGAGCGAGCAAGAGCTGAAGCTGATGCGCAATCCAAAGCGGCACTCACGCCGGAGCAGCGCGAGCAGTATGTCGCGAAACTTCGTGAGCATATGACCGAGCAAAGGTATTGGACGAACATGGAACTTGGAGCCATTGGGCTCTCGACATACTCGTTGTTTCGCCCTACGCCTGCCGGATTTGCAGTGTCAGCCTTGGGGCTTGCTGGATATGTTTACACCTTCATTCGTGCACGCCAGGAGAATTCGGCCGCTCGCGAACTTATGACGCAAATGCCAAAGGATGATCGCGAGCGCTTTGGATATTACCAGCAATCGGTTGAAGGAGCTCGAAAGAACATTAGTGACGGATACTTGGTCGGTGGCTCTGTGGGACTGACTTCAATGTTGAAGGTTACACCCTACGTTAATGAGAAGCTAGCAGCTGCGACATTCATAGGTTCAATAGGTAATCACGTGTATCAATCAAATTACCGCATGCCGAATTTTATTTCGAAATTCGATGCCGAAGTCGAGGCTTGGAGAAAACAGCTAAAAGCAGGTGGTTGAGCGTCTTTCAGCTAGTGGAAGAATCGCAAGCGCTGGTTCTTGTTGTCTACCTTGAAACGCCATCCGCCGAAGAATGCTTGGCCCAGCAAACCGGCTGAACCTTCGCGTCCGACCATCCCTTTATTTCCGGTGTCAGCGCTCACCTTAACGTGGCGCACCACAATCGGACCAAGGCGAAGCATGTCGACAACGAGTCCGATGCTTTGGCTTGTTCCACCAACGCCCATATGGGTTTCTGGCTCACCACCGGCTGTGTCAATGCCAAGTTCTCGAACATTGGATGGACTGAGAAGAATGCCTTCAGCTCCAGTGTCCACGATCATTTGTGTTTTCTTTCCTTTCTCGCCTTCAACCTGTACATACAGGTGTTTGCCGATGCGCTGGAAAGGAATCGTATAGGCATCGTCTTTCACAAAATCTGGTGACTTGCTGAAGTGAATGCAATGTCCGACGTTGTCTATTTCGTAATCAATGTCACTGAAGAAGTCCTGCCCGAGGAGCGGTGCGTGATTCCACTCTTCTGAAATCCTGACTGGAAGCCGCTTGGTGATGCCGCCCACGGTGATATCTAATTTCATCGTCCAAGAATCAATGGTGCCGCCAACGCCGCCTATTTTGCCGGTTGCCGGTGTGGTCGGTGGGTGGATGCCGCATTCGCGCAGATGGTTTTTGCCCATCATTGTCACCGCTGCTCCGGTGTCAAAGCAGAAAGTCAAACGCCGTTTATTGACTGCGCCATCGACGTTCATGTCGTCGTGTCCAGGCGTAAGAGTGAAGTATGCCTTGGCGTTTTTAGGCACGACAGTGGGAATGGCGCGATCGGGACCGTCATCATCGTCATCATCGTCTGCACTCGAAGGGGACCCATGCCCTGCGCCTGGCGCCGGCATACGCGAGGGTGTTCCTGCGGAGGCAGTTGCTGGAAGTCCAGCTGCTGACTGTGCCTTTTCGATTATGCTCATTTGTTTTTGTGCCAGTGCTTTGATGTTTGCATCGGAGCCGCTGGAAATGACGCTCTGGTACAAACCTTTTGCCTGGTCCAGACTCCCGGACACGTGATAGCAAAGTCCTCGATAATACTGAGCGTAGGAATCATTTGGGTTGGATTTCAGTCTCACATCAAAATACTGTGCTGCGGTTTTGTATTGGCGGGCTTGAAACATCTTCAGCCCGTAATCGAAATACTGGTCGGCGGCAGCCGGTTGAGGCAGTGCGCTTGTTAGGAATGCAGCGCAAAAAACAGCCATTGCCGCTGCTCCAAGAGGGGCTCGAAAGCCTTTCTTCTTCATTAACCGCTAACCTCACGCTCGATAGACCTTAATATTCCCGTCTGGTGGCTGTAAGACCCTTCTCCTCGCGATTGAAAGATTAAATGAGCTGGGATACTCCACCCGAGTTCAGATATCACACGAAGAGTTCACGCTCAATGAATTATTGTGTTTGCACCTCCGAATAAACCCTCGCATAGCAGGAGCGCGCCCAATGGCTGAAGCTATTTACGACTACAAAGTTGAAGGTGTTCCAAAAGAATCGGCTGCTCCGCTTGCCGCGAACTATCAGAATACGAATGAACGCGTTGCCTCCGGTGATCGCATAAAGAGCGAGATGGAGTTGAGCAATAGGCTCATAAATCAGGATCAGGTTACGTTGGGTTTGGTTGGTGATGCTAAGGACCTTTTCCCTCAGCTTCCGCTTGAGCAGGGGCTGGTTAAAGCCCTGGAAATAGGCAAGGAAGACGTCGCCAAGGAGCAGAAGCGTCAGAAAGACGCCGGCATGAATCCGCCCCCATTAGGAAAGATGATGGTGGACTCCGGTTTGGTTACCCAAAAACAGGTCGATGACGCCCTTGCAGAGCAAGCGAAGCTGAAGGCGGAAGGAAAAACCGCTCCGCGTGTTGGCGACATTCTTGTCCAACAACTTAAGGACAATATAGCCAGGGCCGTGGCTGAGCAGAATCAGAAGAAGTAAACTTCGCTTTTAACTCCACCGCTCCAACGAACCGAATGAGCTACAATCAGATTCTGCATCGGCACTGCAGGCTGATGCGTTGGAGAAGCCGCGTGCTCAGACTGATTGTCTCGCTAACAATTTTATCCGTCTCTGCCTGCACGCCCGCGTGGGCTGCTTCGAGTGAAGCGGCTCGCAAGATTTTATCGATGCCGATTCTCTATGTCACGGACAGGGAGAAAACGGTTAGTCGAAGCGGCTATCAGGACTTCGGCGTTCAGATGATCGAACCGGTCGATGCGCTCTATTACGGTTGCCAGCAGGTCAAGGTGAAGGTTACCGCAAAAGAAGCCGAGGAGATGGAGAATCTTCCAACCTGGGGCTGGAGTTTGCGCGGAGAGAAAGACGCCGACCCTTATGTACAAAACGAACAGTCAGTGCACGCGACACAGACGCATAGTGCAGACGGGGTAAGTCAGCCGATAACGGAAAAGGTGCCGACGGTGCAAACGGCGGACTTTGGCAATCAAGTATTTGAGAAAGAAAGTGACTTTCAAAGTCTAGTTGCGACATTGCGCAAGGCGATGGAGATGAATAAGCGCAAGGAGTTCATCATCTTTGTGCACGGTTGCTGCATCGGATTTCAGGGCTCGATGAACCAAGCGGCTGCGCTGGAAGAAGCGACGCGCGTGCCTGTAGTTAACTACGCCTGGGGTTCTGTCAAAGGCAATTACGGTGGCTCGACGATGACGTATCCGCGTTCGCAAGAACGCTTCAATGGGCTGGTCCGCCGCCTACTTAAAGAGTTCCCCGACGAGAAAATTACGCTGGCGGGAAACAGCGTCGGCAATATGATGATTGTCGAATACTGTCTGGAAACGTGTGAACACAGCGATCTGCGCAAGTTCGACAATATTATTCTGTCGCGCGCCGACATGGACGCCTTCGCGTTTAAGACCCAAGTTAAACATGTGATGCGAACCACAAAGCACGTCAGTTTGTACGTCGCGAAGAACGATCCTCAAATCAATCTTTCCGGGGTTCTTCGTTGGTTTTTCAATCCTAGAGACGGCAGTGAAAGAGTCGGCAATACGCGTTCTGCCGCGATGTATCACTGCGACCAGCCGGTGGTTGTCTACGACGTGTCGGCTCTCAAGTTGAAGCATATAATGCCGCATAGAGCCGTCTCAGAGCTGCTCAATAACGACGGCTGCGCGCCGGCTGATTCGCCGGTATATATCTACACGCCGGAGAAAGACAATGTGGTGCGCGTGGTTCAGCGTCCAGGAAAAGTTGCAGAGCGCCAGTTTGCTAATGCTGCAGGCGAGTGATTCTTGAGGCGCAGAAAGTATTCTCCGAATAAGTTGCCCAGGGCAAGCCAGACGAAAGTGCCGTAAGTGGCGATGCACAGTGCAATGATGAGCGCGTTGAGCAGAGTTGGGGCACCGTTGAAAAACGCATTCAACACTCGTGAATAGACTTCTGAGACGTCATTCGGCGCAACATGACTGTATTTCCAGACCGTTCCGTGAGTGAGCGCCCAGGGTGAAATGATCGCCCAGATAGGAATAAATATCGCTGCGAATGGAAGCAGCTTTGTTCTCCAATTTTTGTTTTCCAGTTTCAAAACAGTCAGATAGAGCTTAAACAAGACCATGCTTTGTAAAAAGGAAAGCGTCGGAAGAATGACTCCAGTAGCCCAATAGAGCGAGTCGGGAATGGGATAGGAATAGTAATTGAATGGCGATTGGAAAAACATCAGGCATAGCCAATATCCCATCGCTGCTGCCATTGCTGTTGAGCCGCTCATGAGCGTGGCAAAGAAAAGTAGATTGAAAAACCTGGCGTTGAGCTTCATCGCGGACTTCCTGTGCTGAGACCTCGCAAGTTGTCTGCGCAAAGGTGCAGCTGTCTTCCTTTGCGGATATCGCTGGTGCGCTTCTAAATCACAAGGTAACAGGAATGCTGCCGCTTGTCTTTTGCATTCACGGAAAAACAAAAGTGTTGCTTCGCACACAGGAGTTTCACAATCGTGTGCAGTGAATGCCGTCAGGCGCCTTTCCTGCCAAACTCCGTGTTCTGTAGGGGTAAGGTGCCTAGTGAGGTAATGCGTTGAGCCCTGCGATGGCTGCGTTTTGTGTTGCTATCAATGTGCTGCCCGCTGTTTGATAAATGGTTCTTACGCTCAAGCAAACGATGAGAATGCCGACCGCCACCATGAGCGGTTTGGGTTGAACGGATTTGCAGGCTTTTGCGGCAATCGGTGCGGCGATCATTCCGCCGATGACGAGCCCGATGACTGCATTGAGATAGATCGAGCCGAGTGAAACGAGAAACACCGCGGAAGTGGCAGCGGCAACGAAAAATTCTGCGACATTGACTGAGCCGATTACAAAGCGAGGGCTATTACCTTTGGCTACGAGCGTTGATGTGACGACTGGTCCCCAGCCACCACCGCCGATAGCGTCGACGAATCCGCCCAGGAATCCGAGACGTCCGATATGATTTCTTTTCGGCTCCGGCTGATGTTTTCGCGCTGCTTTGACGAGGATGAGAATGCCCATGCCTAGCAGATACAAGGATATGAACGGTTTGATTGCTTCACCGTTGACGTTGCATAAAATATAGGCGCCAATGATACCGCCGATGACACCAGGGATGACCAGCCGTTTGAGGAATTCTTTGTCGACATTGCCGGCTTTGAGATGGCAGAAAGCGGAGACCGCAGTAGTGAAAAGCTCAGCCATGTGGACGCTGGCGGATGCGACAACAGGCGAGACGCCGATTGAGAGCATCAAAGTAGAGCAGCTGACGCCGTAAGCCATGCCGAGTGTGCCATCAATCATTTGAGCGATGAATCCAGCGAGGATAAAAAATGGAAGTGAATTGTCCATAAAGGCTTTCCTGGGTTTCCTAAATAGGCGCGGAGGATGTCGATGTCTTACGAATCAAATCTGCCAGTGAAGTGTTGTCCAAAATATTTGAAATAGCGTCGCGCACTTCGCGCATGAGAAGCCGTAGGCGACAGGCTTCGGGCTCTGGACAGCTGGGACAAGGTTCGTAAGCCGTCACTGAAGCGCAAGGAATCGGTGCTAAAGGACCATCCATAAGGCGAGCAACTTCGCCGATTGTGATCTGCTCTGGCGGTCTGTTGAGCACATAACCGCCACGGGAGCCTCTGCGGCTGCGCAGAACTCCACCGTTTTTGAGAGTAAGCATTATCTGGTTGAGAAAAGGCTCGGGTATTTGAGCCCGCTTGGCGATCTCCGAGGCGGAAACACCTTGCTCTTGGTCGCAAGCGCCGAGATATAGCAGCGCCTTAGTTGCGTATTCGCCTCTGCGTGAGAGTTTCATATTGGCAAGGGATTGGTCGCCGGGGTTCTTCTTGAAGCCATAAAGTTGACCAGTTTGGTCGCCTATGGGAAGACCTAATGGTGTCATGCCGGATCTGTTTGCGGCAAGTTCTTGGCATCCCGGCTGCAAAGATTGCTAAAGGAAATACTGGCAAGGGTTTTGAGGTGTTTTCGGGACTCTTGGTTTCTAAGAACGCTCTAATTCCATATGTAGAAGTTAAAGCGATATCGCTTTAACTTCTACACGGTGTGTAGAGAGTGCTGGGCGGCAAACGCCGCGCCCGTGGCGCATGGTTGAAATTGGTCGGGATTGTGTCGACTGGGTGCAATCAGTTTGCGACCGCTCTGATTCTCGCCTGTCGAAACAATCTCTTGATTGCTTCCGCGCTCTCTTAAAAGTCTTCTTCGCCCTTTTCTTTGGGAATGCTGAACCAGAACGCACAGCCTCCGCTTTCTGCGTCTACGACGCCAACCTGTCCGCCGTGAGCGGTGACAATCATTTTGCAAATTGCCAACCCGAGTCCATAGCCTTTGCCACGAGTTTTTGAATCAGCTGTTTGGAAGAAGCGGTCGAATACTTTGATCTTGTTTTCGTCTGAAAGTCCGGGGCCGCTGTCGTTGACGTATATCTCTGTTTGATAAGTTGTAGTTTTATGCGTGATACTAATTGTGGTATCAGGAGGCGAGTGGCTTATACCATTACCAAGGTAGTTGACCAAAACCTGCACAAGCCGCTGGCGGTCGGCGGTCACGACAATTGGTTTTACTTTGTTGACCAAGGTTACTTTGCGTTGCATGGCCAGTGATTGCACGGACGTGATTGCTTGATCAATAACTTCTGTTATGTCGAAATCAGATAGCTGCAGCTCGATGCGACCAGATTCCAGATTCTCGATTGTAAGCAGATCGTCGACCAGTCCGAGCATGCGATCGACGTTTGCACGAGCAGAATTGAGCTGGCGTGTGCCCAGGTCTGATGCTTCTTTTGAAACTTGCATGTGCAATGCGCGCAGCGTTCCCTGAACAAGAATCAAGGGCTCGCGCAAGTCGCGGGCGACCATCTTCATGATGGTTGTGCGCTGTTTCCACACATCGTCTAATTGGGCGGCAACGTCATGCAAGACGAAGTCGAGGTAGGAAATTTCGTCAGTTCCTTCGACTTGTGGCTTAAGCGGTTCTCTTAAGGGCAGACGGGTTGAATTGTAGGTGAGTTGCTGCATGCGGCGGGATATGTCTCTGCCGAAGAAAAACACCAAAATGAGAGAAAGGAAAATACTTCCGATGATTCCACCGGTTACGATTCCGGCCACTCTTTCGTGTTGTTGCGCTTGCGCCTGGCGTGCGGACTTTAGGCGAACCTGCTCAGCTTCCGAAAGTTTCAAAAACTCTTCTTGTCTGTAAATCGCGAATTTCCAAAATGGCATGACGCTGTTGTACAGCTCCATTTCGTCTTGCAGATTTTCTTGCGTCATGTAAGGGCGCATTTCGACAAAGCGCTTGTATTCAATTTCGCCTAGATTTTTCAGTTTGTCGAGCAGCTTGCGCATTTCCGCGTCGTCTTTGACGAGTTGATAAAGATTGTCGTACTGCCGCTCGGCCATGCCTCGGTAATAGAGCCCTTGCTGATGGTCGGTAGACTTGCCGTAGAGCAAATAGTTGCCCATAAAACCGTAAGAGACCACGCCCATGCTCATCATTCTGTTGATATAGGTGGCGATTTCCGTCTGTTTGTGCTCGTTGAGCAGTGCCGTTTCTTGTTCGTTGATGACTTGACCGATGCTGGTCAAAAGCATAGTCGCCAGTGTAAGAGGCACAATCACGAGCAACATTGCTTTTTTGAATATGCCGGGTTTGAATTTCCTTTCTTGTTCTACGCGCTCGGCCGACTGCCCGCTGAGCTCCAGCCGCATCAATTGCGTCAATTCGTGAATACCTGCGTGATTGTCCTTTTCGAATGATTCGACGCCAACTGCGGTAACTTCGGTGACATTTGCAGCAAGTTTTTCCAAAGTAAGGAGGTCATTGACGAGCGCAATCAGGCGTTCAACATTCTCCGTGCCTTGCGTCAAAAGCGGCTTGGCTTCCTGATTCATCTTCTCGCCATCGGACTTGTCGAAGACTGCCAAAGACAAGCTCACAGCGGAGAGCGGTGAGCGCATGTCGTGCGCCACCATTTCCATTAAGTGTTTTCTGAACTGCGCCGCCTTATTCAACTGCTGAGACGCTTTGTGCAAAATATTGTCCAGGTACGCAAATTCGTCATCTCCGAGAATTTCTTTCTCGAGTGTGACTCTTTTCGGCAGCTTGACGGCATTTTCGATAAGGATCGACATGCGCTCGGTAATTTCTTTGTTGAAATAAAACAGCAGCGCGATAGCAACCACGAAATTAATCGCCATGCCGTAATAAACGACTTTCTTTGTTCGTTCTCGGAAAGTTTTTTCCTTTTCAATCGACTTGGTGAGTCGATCTTGCTCTTGTTCTGAAATCGAATAGAAGCGTTTGTAATTTTCGTACGCAGAGAAAACCAAACTGCGCGCACTTCTCAGCTGGCGAAACGGCTCCTCGGCGGACTCTCCGGGAATCCAGGGGCGCAGCCATTTGAGTTTTTCCATCTCCGGCACGGCCAATTCATAGACTTCACGGGCAGCACGCTGGCGCTCTTCATCGTTTCCCGCCAGGGCCAATAAAACTTTGAACTCGCTGAGAGCGATTTGCACATAGTGCTCGCCCTTTTCGCGTGACTTGTCATCGCGAGAAATCAGGTAGCGACAGTACAAGCCGTAGCCGACCGTGCCTGCTGCAATGAGGCGATTGGCGTGAATAGTCTGTTCCAGGCTGTTGCGCTGATCGACGAGCGCGGATTCTGCCTGCTGACTCATCCATCCGACCAAAAGGAGCAAAACAATTTCGAAAAACAGCGGGACAAAAACCAGCATTATCCCCTTGGTAAATATCCGCCGCTTAAATTTGACGTTTGGGGTTGCTAGTTCGGATTCCGCCATATTTGATTTAGCTCTCTGGCCTTCGTGTAAGATATTACTTCAAGCGACAAGAAATGCTTGTCCAGTTGCTGGAAGTTCCATGGCGAAAATACTCATCGTAGAAGATGATACCGAACTTGCAAAGAGTATTGCCGATTGGCTCACTCTGGAGAATCACACTGTCGAGCATGCGGAGACAGGCGAGGACGGGCTGCAGCTGGTAAACGGTTACCAGTACGACCTTTTGATTCTGGATTGGCAACTACCCGGCATGTCCGGCGTGGATGTTTGCAAGCAATACCGGCGCCAGGGCGGCGAGATGCCGGTGCTTTTCCTGACTGGCAAATCCGGCGCCGATGCCATCGAAACAGGACTGGACGCGGGCGCTGATGACTATCTGGTCAAGCCTTTTCAGGTTCGCGAGTTGTCTGCCCGCATCCGCTCATTGATGCGCCGCCCCAAAGGTTTGCTGCCCACGAAGTTGAAAGTGGATTATTTGTCTGTCGAACTCGAGACACGTACCGCGATTGTCAACAATGACCGGGTCGTGCTTTCGCCCAAAGAGTTTGCCCTGCTTGAGTTTCTCTTTCGCCACCCCAACCGCTGCTACGGCGCCAAAGCTTTGTTGGAAGCAATATGGCCCTCGGAGACGGAAAGCTCGGAAGATACCGTGCGCACGATTATGAAAAACCTGCGGCGCAAAATTACGCCTGCGGGATCCGACTGCGTGATAAAAACGGTTCAGGGATCTGGCTACATTATTGAACAGGCTGTCACGTCCGAGTCCTGAAAACAGGCGCCCGCCTAATTTCTCGATCGATATACTTTTGCCAAAATCATTCACGTTTAATTCACGTGTCGGCACTTACTATCATGTCATCGAGAGCGGCAATTCGACATCATTGACGCATCGAACGAAGACGGAGCAGGTTCACCATCCTCCTCGCTCCCGTCCCGAAAACCAATCGAACCGCATGAAGTGGTCTGCCCCACATCATGTAATGGCGCTCGTAAACCGAAATTCACGCGTCGCTTTACGAGCCTCGATTGGATTGTCCCCCACCAACTACAAGTAAATAAGAATCGCCTTGCCGGCAAACAATTTTGTGCAAGGGGGGAGAGGGGCTTTCGAGCCTCTCTCTCGGGCATTTCGGGAAAATATTTTGTGCGGTGCACAAGTTTTCCCAGACGTAAATAAGTTACTCGATCTGAGCACATTGCTTAAACGCCATTTCGCTCAGGCAGCGCAGGGGCGATGCATGGCATCGCCCCTACAGTGTGATTTCACTGCAATAGGCTAATAGACGCGAACAGGTCTGCCGCTTACTTTCTTCGCTTGGAATTTCGGTTTCTCCGGATTGCGACCGAAGGAAACTCCGAGCGTTTCGAAAAGCGCTACATCGGCCGGATCTACAAGACGTTGCACGATTGCTTCTTTGACGTCCATGTACTCCAGGTTTCCGGCGCGGTAGGACACGACCGTCACGCCATTAATACCCTGTGCGACCAGTTCAACTGCCGCCGAACCGACTTCCAAGCCGAAGTTGGAATCGAGAGCTGAAGAGGCTCCGCAACGAACCATATGGCTTGGGCGAATTTCGCGCACTTCCGGAATTTCGTAAACACCCTCGACGAATTGTCCGGTGCGCTTCATGAACTCTTTGATCTCAGGGTCGGCTTTGATGCGGTCTTCGATTTGTTTCACAACATACCGGCCGGCTCCAATCAGTTTTCTATGACCGAAAGAATCAGGCTCTGAGCTCATGTCGACAAGCTCGTTGCCCGATGCGTCTTTCAAACCTTCGGCGACTACGACGATGCAAGTGCCCGCGTTGACGTCACTTTCTTCCACGCGCTTGATGAATTTGGCTTTGAGTTGTTTGTACAAAACATCAAAGTCGACCGGAATTTCCGGGATCAGAACCGCGTCGCAATCAGCTGCTACCCCGCCGCGAAATGCTGTGTGACCTGCGTAGCGTCCAAACACTTCCATGACGATGATGCGATTGTGCGTACGTCCGGTTGTCTTCAAATCGCGCACTGCTTCCGCGATTCGGTTGATGGTCGAGTCTCCGCCGACACTGTATGGCATCAGGTCGAGGTCCATTGTTTTTGGCGCGTGCACGCAGGGAATGCCTTGCGACGCCAGGTCTGCTACTACCGAGCCAGTGTCGTCACCGCCAGCAATAACAAGCCCGTCGAGTTGAAACTTCTTCAGACCCTCTTTGATGCGGTCGTACTTTTTGTCATCTTTGATTTTGGAAACTTTGACGCGCGAATTGCCTGCTTCGCTTCCCGCCACGATGACGTCGATTTGCTCGACGCGATCGGCTGTTAGCTTGCAAAGCGATTTGAATTCGACAAGATTGTAAAGTCCGGCGTAGCCGTTAGGAATAATGTATGCGGTCATTCCCTTGGAAAGCGCTGTCAGTGCCGCTCCCTTGATAACGCCGTTCAAGCCGCCGCAGTCGCCGCCAGATGTAATGATGCCTATGTTTTTCACGCTGCCTCCAATGACTGTCAGTGCGCCAAGGTCTGTGACACAACCTTCAGGCGACCTGCTCGCTCCGGCAAGAGCAGCGGAAACCGAGCAAAACCGACTTTAAGGTCCGGAAAATTTTAGTCGATTGAAGGTCTTGACCTCACCGACTGTAAACAGTGGAAAAGACTATCCGAAGCCGTAGGGGCGATGCCATGCATCGCCCGGTTTCTATGCCCTGTCCAGCGTAAAAGGGGCGATGCCATGCATCGCCCGCCATCGATGCACAGTCGCAGGCTTGTCAATTGGAAAACTGTTGGAAGTGCAAGATGTGTATCGGTAAGTTTTATTAGAGTAAAGGTGCAGCTGGCAAGTACGGAGCGGCGTATTGAGAAGGCACATCCTTAAATTCGCAAAGTTCTTCGCTATTCTGTCCTTGGTCGCCATCCTCGGGTTTTCGACTTTCTTCGCATATTGGGGAGTGGTTTATCGCTTGCCTCGCAGCAAGCCGGTTTTGGTGGACCTGCGTTCTGATAAGACCCGCGATAATCCGGCTAACGACCGCAGTTTCATGATTTGCGCGGGACTGGCTAACAACCCTCACGGCTATCCAGGACACTGTTACATAATCTGGGACAGAAGCGTCCCTGAGCGGCTTGAATACACGGTTTCCGACGGTTTTGTGCCTGGGCGCGTTGAGGATTTAATACCATCTTTGTATGCGGATATCAAAGGAATAATGGCTGACAATGCGCTTGTCGGCAATATGAGGAACTTTGATTACCTGGGGGTTCGTTTGGACCGTGAGCGGTATCTCAGAGCCAGAGCGGTTCGACAGAAGTATGTGCAAGACCCGACCTTCCATACCGGCGTTCGTGACTGTGTTGCTTACGTCGACGAAATTGCTGCTATAGCTGGATTGAAGACCCCGAAGCGTAAGTTCGTATATCCGCTCGATTACCTGGTAAAGCTGAAAAAGCTTAATGAAGCACACGTAAGCGGGGCGAAAGAATAGTGCTGGCTAAGGTTCAGCCTTCAGCGATAGGCTATTCTGTCGGCGACAACAGGCGCGTGACCGATCGCGCCTAAACAGAGGCATTATGTTGGCTAGAAGAAAGTCGCTCAGTTCATTGTTACTTGCTCTCACTATGGCAGGCGCTCTTTGCCCGCAGGTTTGGGCTGATGAGGTCATCGATCGCAATCCCAATCCGCCGGATACCAAGCCTGGCGAGACAACGGTAAATGTCGAGCCGACAAAGAGTTCAACAGATAGTCCAACAGATAGTCCAACAGATAGTTCAAGTGCAGCATCGGCAGCTACGGACTCCAAGGTCCAATACGACAAAGATTCGAAACTCGTTTCGCCTGAATCGATTCCAGTTTCTACAGTGCCCGACAAAGTCGGCATCATAGAAACCACGCGAGGCTGGCTGAATGATATTGATCACTGGAAAGCAAAACCAAAACCCGCACGCCCGAAAATCGGTCTAGCGTTGGGCGGTGGCGGCGCTAGAGGCGCGGCGCACGTACCTGTCATCCGTGCTCTAGAGAAGGAAGGCATCAAATTCGACTATATCGCCGGCACCAGTATCGGTGCCGTAGTTGGCGGACTTTATGCAGCCGGTGTCTCACTCGACGACATGGAAGATGAGTTCGAGAACGGCAAACTCATGAGAAATTTCATGACGGTCTCACTAGCTGTGAGAATTGCAGTATCACCGGTTTTGCTAATGCCGCGCGTTTTTGGTTCGAAAGAATATGACGGGCTTTACCGCGGAAACAAGTTCCGCAAATACCTTGTAAGAGGTCTTTCCTGCCACGATATGAACATCGAGGACTTGAAGATTCCTTTCGCTGCCATATCTCTTAATTTGCTGGATGGCAAGCCTTATATGATCCGCAAAGGAAATCTGGGCTTTGCAATGCAGGCTAGCTCAGCTGTTCCTGGATTGAGAAAACCGGTGGAAATCGGCGATTATTTATTCGTCGATGGCGGCGTGCTTTGCAATCTGCCAGTGAAACAGGTGCGCGAAATGGGTGCTGATTTCGTCATAGCGGTAAACATTGACCAGCCTTTCCCTGAAGCGAAGAAAGAAGAATTCCGCAAAATCGGAAGTGTGACTACTCGCATGCTTAATTGGGACCTTTGGGATATGGACCGCCCGCAAGCTGATCTTGCCGATATCACAATCCATCCTGACACTTCGAACGTGAGCCTGATTTCTACCAAGAAAGCGGATGCACTCAAGTGCGCAAAAGCAGGTGAGAAAGCTGTGCAGGAAGCATTGCCAATTTTGCGCGAGAAGTTGAAGAACTACGGCATCGCTCTGAATTCACAGAAGACTGAGTAGGCTTCTGTTTAAGTAATTGCGAGTAAGGCGCATGCATGCAATGCGTCCCTACGCTTCACTGTAGGGGTAGAAGGCTGCGAACCGGGCGATGCATGGCAACGCCCCTACGATTGTCTACGAGAACCAGCTGCTGGAGACTGCCTCGTTTGCAGGTGCTGCGACGCGGCTCTTCAGAATTGCATTCAGTCCTGAATGTGTTTGTTTTGAATTTTGGGCTTGATGTGCCGAAACTGGTGCAGCCAACGCAGTGAAATCGACAACTGTGACTACACCTTCGTCGCCGTCCTCATCTTGCACAATGAAGGAATTGATGGGCGCGGTGTAGTTGGGTGAAGTCTGGCGCTGAGCTTCCATCTCTGCGAAATCTTTGGGCATGTGAGCGGCGTAAACTTGAGCCAATTCTTGTGCGAATGTCTGCGCTGCCAAATCCTGTGGCATCGGTTGAATCGGCATGATTGGAGCAACTTTCTCTGCTCGCGCTTGATGCATCTGCTCAACGTAGGGCGGCACTTGCGGAACAAACAGATTTGCGTTGGGCACTACAGCTTGAATGTGCTCATAGTCGTCATTAACCACATCGGCCATTTTGGAAAGCAATGAATAGCAAGTTTCTTCTTCAATGGCCAGCGGAATGTCGGATACCGACATGGTGGCATCAAATGACTTGCCCTGGTCCGACGACGACAAAGGTGGTGGCATGAAGGAGAATCTCTCTTCTTCTCGCTTTACCGTTCTCGGCGGGTCCATGTTGAGCATCAATGATTCCTCAGGGCTTCTGACTTCGAAGGGGATGAATTGATAGTAAATGGGGGTGAGTTAATTTTCCGTGAACATCTTTTTGATTTGCAGATTTTTCAAAAGATATTTTAGTTCCGGAGATCCTTGGATTGAATAGTTTGTGTCTTTTGATTCCTTCGTTTCTGTTGCTCTCAGTTTGACAGAAACTTGTTGCAGCTATGTAACTACGGTCTGGTTTCCTGTCATCGGAGGCATTTTTGTTGCAGACTCAGGAGCCATCCACTCTCCGGTCACAGGGTTGAAGGTTCTGATGCTGGCGTGGCGGTATTGGGATATGACATTTGGATCGATGCCTTCCAGTCCTTCGAAACCTTGAACTCCCAGAAGTCTGCCGGTGCTCGCAACTTCTTGCGGTGGAAGCGGTACGAGTGCCGGGTCGACGCTTGCAACTCTGATTGGTTTGTTAGGAACTGTCAAAATTGCCGGGGCTTTGCTTGGTTTGCGAACTCCGTTTTCATCAAACTCAGCGCTTGCCACTTGCGGTTTCGGCAGCAGTGGTGTTCTTGCCGCGACTCTGGTCGGTGTTTCGTCCGGTGCAATCGCCGGCGTGCTGGGTGTCGCGTTCGGTGTGGTGTTGTTTTGGTTGTTGCTCTTTCCGGATTTGCCGCTCTGTCCACCCTTGCCGCCTTTTCCGCCACCTTGTGCTTGCTTGGCTGCTTGGGCTCCGAGTCTTTCGGCTTGCATTGCTGCACCGCGCATCATACCTGCGAAATCGAATGCATATCTGACGGCTGCGGTTGCGAGGAAATTGCAAGCAGTGACGATGTAGAGACCGGAGGAAGCTTCACTTTTAGTAAGAGCGATGATGAGAATGACTACGTTCCAGAAGAAGGACCAGAATGACAGAGTGATTACACCTTCACACCAGGCTGGGAACGCATCTCTGAAGATTTTCATCGGCCATGTCCAGAGCGCTGCCATGATTGGTCCGACGAAGAACAGGTAGTACATGAATGCCATTTGGAAGGCGGTGAGGATGGACCATGCAGTGTTGATGCCTGCGTTGGTCATGTTCATTGCCATGCGCATTCCGAGCGAACCTTGGGGCATGGTGTTGTCATCGCGATTGGCCGGAACGAGATTGAGTCCGACACAAGGATCAACCAACTTGCCCCAGATCATGCCTTCTGCTTTGGCGAAGGGCTCACTTCCGCGAGGGGAAGTGTCTGCTTGCGGGAGATTCGCCATGCTGCCTTCGTTTTCGGAGAGGTAGCGAACGCCGAAAGCACGGATTTCTGCGCACATCGCATCTTGGTACATGTCGGTGCCTTGAATGCGGCGGTACTCGGAAGCGATTGTGTACTGGAGGCTGTTGCCGAGGTCGATTGAATAATTGACGACGAGATAAGTGCTGGGGACGAGAAAAATACCGATGATTGCGCGTTGGATGCCTTCCAGTGGGCTGGCTTGACCGGCCATCAAAGGGTTGCCTTGGGCGATGATTGCTCTTACTTGCGTCAGCACTGCGCCCGGAAGAATGAGGAGAAGCGCCATTGGTACAAAGAAGCTGTCACGCAATCTGTTCCAGCGGTTGCCACCTTCGGTGGTGAAGTTCTTCATCACGCGTTGGCAGTAATCGATGGCTTGAATAGCTTGTTCGCGAGCGATATCACCAGCGTTGTTGCCGGCTTGGTTGGACTGTGCTTGCTGGGTGGCTTGTGCTTGCGGGGCGACGTTGCTCGGCTTCTTGGATTTTGCTACTTGTCTGTCAGCTCTGTTTTCCATAACACGAGCTTGCTGTGTGTTGTTCCACAGTCCGGGAACCAGCTTCAGTTGTTCAGCCGTTGCGTCCAGATTGATCAAGCCAGTGTTTATGACGTGGTTTCTGTCTTGAACAGAGAGCGGGTCACCTTTTGCACTGGCATCAAAGCAAAAAGCAGTCACCGCAAACAGTGCTGCCATCGATGCAAGTACAACCGACTTGACTGACTTGTTATCGGTAAATACCGAAGAAACGCTGCGTGTCATGTATGCAGTGCCTGGGGGGGGGGACCTTTAGATATTAAAGAGGAGATCGTGAAAACCACGTGAACGCCCAAAGACGGGCGCCCCTGACTGTTTTGCTTTCTGGGTGGCAAGGATGTTCACGCTGGCGTTCACGCTAAAACTCACTCGCTTTCCCGCGAGAATTAATCTGTTTTTTTTTCCGGCATTATGCAGCGTTCGTTACGCACAAAATGACTTGCACCAAATGACAGAATTTGCGCTTACAAAATTGCGGATTAATTTTTGTCGTGAGCTGAGGCTACTTGCTGTCCCCCGCTTTGTCAGCCAATTCAGCCGCTTTCTGACCGGCAGCCTTGACGAGTCCACCGAAGTCGAACGCGTATTTGACCGATGCCGTGGCGAGGAAGTTGATGGCTGTCACCATGAAGATACCGGTGTCATCTGTTCCTTTGAAGCAGGCCAAAAGCAGTATCGTGGTGCTCCAGAACAAGCTCCAGAAGCACAGAGTTATCACACCTTCGACCCAACTGCCGAATGCGTCTCGGAGGAACTTCATCGGCCACACCCAGAGAGCCGCCATGATTGGCCCCACGAAGAACAGATAGTAGAAAAATGCCATTTGGAATGCACAGAGAATTGACCAACCAGTGCACATCGCAGCGTTGGTAGTGTTTAGAAGCGAGCGCACCGCAACGTTGGATGACTCTATACTGGCGTCGTCTCTGTTGGCCGGCACCAGGTGAAGTCCGGAGCAGGGGTCTTCCAATTTGCCCCAGATACGCGCTTCTGCTTTTGCGAAAATACCCTGCGGGTTGCGTGGAGTGAAGTCCCACGGCGGTGTATTCAGCGAGCTGTCGTTCTCTGACAGATAGCGTGGACCGAAGGCGCGAATTTCTGCGCACATAGCGTCCTCGTACATGTCTGTCGAGAATAATCGCCTGTACTCACTGGCAATCGTGAATTGAATACTGTTGCCTAAGTCGATTGCGTAATTGCAAATCAAATAGCTTCCCGGGATTAGGAAAACCGCGATCATGCCTCGCTGCATCCCATCAATCGGGCTGACTTGCCCGACAATAGGCGAACCCTGCGAAATAATTGCACGCACCTGGCAGACGACTGCGCCCGGAAGCAAGATGAGAATTGCCATCGGAACGAAAACACCATCGCGGAATCTGTTCCACTTATTGCCGCCTTCGGTCGTGAAATTCCTCATGAAACGCGAGCAGTAGTCGATAGCTTGCACTGCTTGTTCTCTGGCTATGTCGGCAGCGGAGTTGCCGGCTTGGTTGGCTTGAGCCTGTCCAGCCGCTTTTGCCGATGGCGTCGAGTTTTTGGGTTGACGAGCCAACCCGGCCATTCGCTCTGCCGCCAAGAATTGGGTCTTCTGAATTTGATCGTTCGTAGCCAGAGCTGTGTCGGCTGCCAGGGCTTTTGCCTTTGCCGCCGCCTCTCTCATGTAGGTCGTTTTGTAGACCTCGTTCTGAAGAATATTTGCGTTGTTCTGTCGGTTCTGGTTCTGGCTTTGCTGATTGCCTTGCGACTGTCCACCACCGTTGTTGCCGCCATTGTTATTGCCGCCGTTGCCACCGCCGGCGTTATTGCCGCCGCCGTTGTTTCCTCCGAAAACGCCGCCGCCTTGAGGCAAGTATTGTTGGAGTTGTTGTTGCAGCGTCTGATTATTAGGCTGTTGCTGCAGAGCATTCTGCATGGCCTGTTGTTGAGCCCGGCGCTGTGCTGCCAGACCTTGGGCCGTGCGCTGCTGCGGTGTGAGCTGTTGCTGGTTCGGTTGTGCTCCTTGCGGATTTGTGATTCGCCCCGGTTGCCCAAGCTGACCGGTCGGCAGCGGTGTGCCCACTCCGCCTTGCGGCAATGGTCCTTGCGCAAAGGGCGGCAGGTTTCCTAATTGAGGAAATTGCGGCAATTGAATTTGCGGAAACGGAAGTTGGGGAAGCTGAATTTGAGGGCCGTTTGGCAGTTGAAGCGTGGGCAGGTTTGCTGAAACATTCGGCAGTTGACCTTGAACATTCGGCAGTTGACCTTGAACGCTCGGCACTTGACCTTGAACGTTCACACCCAGTCTCGGCACTTGCGCTCTCAGTTGCGGCGTTTGACCTCGCAGTGTGCCCAACTGTCCGCTGACTCTGACGTTTCCACTGACTGAGCCATTCGAATTGGCCTGAACGTTTCCGCTTACTCCATTGGAACTACCGCGTACACTGGCGCTTACGCCGCCGTTGGAATTGCCGCGCACGTTGCCACTTACTGAACCGTTGGCACTGCCACGGACGCTTCCATTTACTCCGGCACTGGCACTGACCTGGCCGTTTCCATTTCCGCCGCCACCAATAGTGGCCTGTCCATTTGCATTTAGACCGTTTCCACCGGCGCTTCCGTTTACGCTTCCACTAACGCTTCCTTGTCCTTGCCCGTTGGAGCCGAAAGCTGTGAAACCGACCTGACTGCCCGGCGTAGTCGTACTGAAGGCGCTCTGACCCTGGGTGCTATTGCCTTTCTTTTTGTTCTTCAGTTTGGCAACCTTGCCCTGACCGCTCTGCTCATCTTGAGACTGATCCTGCTTTTGAGCTTGTGTCGGATTTTGTCGAAGCAGCTGCAATAAGGATTGCATCTGACTTTGCTTCTGTACTTGATTTAGTAAGGCTTGTTGACGTTGCAATTCCTGTTGCGCAGACCCCGGTGTTGATCCTTGCGCGGAATTACCACCTGAAGCCGAACTGCCGCCCTGTGCCGATGACGAACCTTTGGAGCCCGAACCGCCTGCCGAAGTTGCAGTGCAAGGAGGTTTCGCGCCCATCGAACCCTTCTTACAATTGTATTGCGATTTCTTTTGGCAGGAATTTTGCGCAGCGGCTTTCTTGTGTTGCGTTGCCCCGTTCTCACAAGACCGCGTCTGCGCTGAAGCACTTATCGTTGTTAGTAAAATCGCACCCAGTGCCAGCAAACTGCAGGCGGTTGATAATCTTCGGTATTTCAAGTCATTCACGTTTGAATTTCTCCGGGTGAAAACCAATGATTACGCTCTGCCTTGGTGGTGCGGCGAGCCGCCTTTCTTACCACCGCTGGCGCCATTTTCACTGGCTTCTCTGGCTTTTTCGAGCAGTCTGTCGACCAGTTCGCCCGGTTTCAATTCGAATGGTGCAAAGGGTACGTACATCATCATAACCATGAAGCACATGAGCATGAGTCCTTCCCATTCAGTGTTTGGTACATATTCACCGATTTCTCTGAGCCAAGAAATACGGGTGACCATGACAAACACGATCAGGATCCACCAGAATCTCCAAAGAGATAGTGTTACTACTGCATTTACCCAATTTATAAAGACTGGTTTGAAGAGCCTGCCTACACTGCCGGGCCATGCATACAAAGCGGCAGCGATGGGTCCCATGAGGAGCAAGTAGCAGCTCATTGCCAATTGGAAGGCTGTGAGGATCAACAAGCCGATGCCCATAGACATATTGATCATGCCGGAAGCCATTTGGAAGGTCTGATCCTTGAACTCTTGTGGGTCGAGACCGTCTCTCAGTTGACCTCTGGCTTCTTTAGCCTCTTGCTGACCAACTACCCATTGAACAATTTCATTGGCGGTAAATTGCTGGGCGATGGCGTAGGTCATCGAGTTACCGACATCAATCGAATAGCTCATGATCAGCTGTGTAGAAGGAATAAGGAAAAGAGCAATCATGGCGCGGAGGATATGTCCCAGCGGTCCGCCCTGGCTGTCTTCATCCGGATTGGCGAATTGGGAAATCATCAGCTTCATCTGAAGGATAACGGCTCCCGGCAGCAAAAGGAGAAGAGCCATCGGAAGGTAGACATGACGGTACATTTGCTGCACCATGCCGATTGCTTGAGACACTGGGCGGAAGGGAGCTCTGGTGCTGCCGCTTGTACCGACCGCTTCGTTGGCTACATTAATGTTGCCTGCGATAAGCATTGGGATGTAATCGGTGAGTGCATCGCAGTTGCCGTTTTGCATGGCATCGCCGGCTGCTTGCATTTGACCTTGCATGTCGCTGACTGCGTTGGGAACAGCTTGCTGAGGAGCGCCACCGATTGAAATGAACTGTCCGACTGCGTTGTCTGCGGCTTCGGCTTGGTTAGGGTTGCCTGCCGGAGTGCGAGGAAATTTCGGTTGTTCTTTGGTGAAGTTGTTTTGATAACCCTTGTTACCAGTGTTTGTTCCTTCTTGGTTCTTTTTGCGCTGCTTTTCCATCTCGATGATGAGCCTGTAATCGTGCAGCCTGGTTCTGTCCGGAGCCGGCTTAGACTCGTGAGTGTATGGATTGCCTTCGCAGTTTGAATCCGGACGCGGCTGTGCATCGTGCAAACCGGACAACGGATGGTCGCGATTCCAAAGTGCCTGACGAAAAGATTGAGCGTTACCGCCTCTGGCGAAAGCATCTTGAGCAACCGAGCTCAAAACGATGAGCAGCAAGGTCGCCAGCGCAATAGTCCTGGTCATTTGACCGAGTCTTGCAGCTTTGGCGATGTTGGTAAGGAGGTTACGAGTAAAAGCCGACTCGTCCGGCGTAAAAGCGCGGTTTGGCATTCGTGGGCTCTGGGGGCGTCAGGGCTACACGAAGATAGTAATTAGGGCAACGTGAAAGTAGCGTGAACGCCATCAAATCGTACCCTGGCGCGCCTTCCCGGGTTTAATCTTCCGGGAAGGAGGTGCGGTCGAAGCGATTTTCGACGTTGCAGTTTAATTTAGAGAGAGATGAAATATTGGCTGGCTTACGGGTGGCTCTTTCTTTGTTCGCTCCTGTCAGATTAGGGAAATTGTTTTATGCAATTCGTTTATCGGCAGCTCCTGAAACGCCCAACGTCAGCCTAAGACCACCAGCTGTTGCTCAATGTTTGAGGCACAGGAGGCTTGACCGGTGTTTCGGCTTGAGCCCAAGCGCCGCGTTGGCGCAGAACAGTGCCGAGAGCGTGGTTGAGGTTTGGCTTGCGTTGCTCGGGCGCAGTTTGCCCTTGCAGGTCTCTAGTAAAGTCAGCAACCGTGACGAGCGTTTCTACTTGCGGCTCAAAAAATACTTGGGTGTGTTGGGTGTGTTGGGTGTGTTGGGTGTTTGGCACCAGACTGAAACCGGTGAGGGGCGGCGCGCCTACAGGCGGCGGTGGTGCGTAGCTGGTGGTGGCCGCGTCAGCTACGGTTTGCAACTTGGAGAGCAACTGCTGCGGGGTCAATGATGCGCCGGCAGGAATTTTGGCAAAACCGGCCGCAGTCTGTCCGCTCACCATTGGGGGCGGCGGGTAATTGAAGCGCTGATCTCTGAGCGCGGCGATTCTGGGGTCGTCGTTCGAGTTCATTTCGGACTCCTGTACAGGGGTGGATGGGGAGAAGTCGTTGCTTACGGAAGCTTGGTTTTGTTCTGTTTCTTCAATTTCTGCTTTTACTTTTTCTAGATAGATAAGATCCGGATCTTGATGAGGGATATTGGCCGGATAGTGCATGATGTTTTGGATCGAGTTGCCCAGCACGCTTGCGATTGTGTTTCTCGGCATCGGTGTGACGGGCTGACCGGAAGACGGAGGTGCCGTGCAAACGGGATCGTTCCATACGCCTGTCTCTTTGTTGAGCGTGCATTTTGTTTCGACCGGCGTTTCCGGTACATCGGGAGACCAGCCGGTGAGCGGGTCGGTAAACGCAACGCGTGGTGCGACCGGCTCGGCAGGAGCAGCCGGTGCAACTGGCGCAACCGGTGCAACTGGCGCAACCGGAGCGGCAAGCGGTGGTTTGGAAACGTTTAGAGGAGAAACGAGCGGCAGAGGACCTTTTGCATTGGCTTTGAGCGGAGCTGCAGGAACCTTGGGCAATTCGTTGCCTTCGTCATCATGGGTGACGGTAAATCCTGCTGCTCGGGCCGCGAGTGCTGCTGAGCTGGCAACTCTGTTAGGAGCCGCAGCTGGAGCGCTGTCTGGCTTGCTGCTGTTGCCCTTGGAGCCGCCTTTCTTGCCGCCCTTGCCGCCGCCTTTGCCACCGCCGCCGCCACCACCTTCAGCACCAGCTGCAACTTCGGCGCCAATCATTTCGCATTGCTGAACCGCGCTCTTCATGATGGCTGCGCAGTCGAATGCGTGCTTGACGGAAGTAGTAGCGAGTACGTTCAAGGCAGTCACCATGTACAAGCCGGTGGAGGCTTGCGCTTTAGTCATTGCCAGAAGGCAGATGGTGATTTGCCAGAGGAAACTCCAGAACGCCAGCGTGATGCAGCTTTCGACCCAGGTGGGAAAAGCTTGTTTGAACATTTGCGTCGGCCATGCCCAGAGACCAGCCATGATCGGACCGGCGAAGTAGAGGTAGTAAAAGAAAGCCATTTGGAAAGCGGTGAGCAATGCCCAGCCGGCGCAGAGTCCTGCGTTGGCAGTGTACATGCCCATGCGTGTCGCGATCGATGCCTGCGGCATGATGGTATCTTCGCGGTTCGGCGGAACGAGGTAGAGACCTGTGCAAGGATCGCTGATTTTGCCCCACAGACGACCTTCGATTTTTGCAAACGGCTCGTTGCCGCGGGGCGAAAGATCCGGAGCAATGTCTTTGCTTAGCGAGCCTTCGCCTTCTGCGAGGTAGCGAACACCGAAGGCGCGGATTTCTGCGCACATTGCGTCGCGGTACATGTCACCACCGACGATGCGAGAGTATTCGGAGCTGACTGTGTAGTGGAGGCTGTTGCCCAGGTCGATAGCGAAGTTGGTGACGAGGCAGCTTGCCGGGACCAAAGCGACTGCAATCATGCCTCTTTGAATACCTTCAATCGGACTGGCTGCACCAAGGACCGGATTACCTTGAGCCATGATGGCTCTTACTTGTGTGAGAACTGCGCCCGGAAGAATTAGTAGAAGTGCGATGGGCACGAACACATTATTGCGGTGGCGGTTCCAACGATTGCCGTCCGCTGTCGTGAAGTTTTTCATGAAGCGCGAAGCGTAGTCGATTGCCATGCAAGCCATATCGCGGGCTATGTCACCGGCTGAGTTTCCGACTTGGCTCTGCCCTGCTTGCGACTCTGCAGCAGCACCCTTGGTGGCATTTTTCGGTTGACCCATTTTGGCCACGACGAGGTCGGTTCTGTTTTTCGCGACCTTCCCTACTTGCTCTTCGTCGACCGGACCTGGTGTCTTTTCCAGCGCGTCTTGCTCGGTAATAAGGGGTTGCACCCTCATATCCTGTCTCCAGTTCTTTTCCATGTCATTCAAACCCTGGTCGGGTTTGACGTTCGCCTTGGCTTCCGGTTGGCAGAACGACATGACGACAGCGGACACTGCGGCGATTGCCAGAAGAGAGGTCAGTAGCGTTTTTTGTTTCTTTGTAGCTTGAGTCAAATTCACTTTTGATTCCCCGCTTACTTGGCGTTTGCCGCAGCTTTGCCCATCTTTTCGCCAATCTCGGCAGCCTTCATGCCGGCTGCTTTGACTAACCCTGAGAAGTCAAATGCGTGTTTGACAGAACCTGTTGCGAGGAAATTCAAGGCGGTGAGCATGAAGATGCCGGTGTCGTCCGTGCCCTTGAAGCAAGCAATCAAAAGAACTACGGTTGTCCAGAAAAAACTCCAGAAGCAGAGGGTGATAACACCTTCAACCCAGATACCGAAAGAATCTCTGAAAACTTTCAGTGGCCAGACCCAGAGACCTGCAAATACGGGACCGATGAAGAAGAGGTAGTAAAAGAAAGCTGTTTGGAAAGCGCAGCAAATGGTCCAGCCGGTGTTCGCCGCCGCGTTTGTAGAGAAGAGAACTGCACGAGCGGCGATTGTGGAAGACGGCATTGAGGCGTCATCGCGGTTCGGCGGAACGAGATAAAGACCTGCGCAAGGATCGTTGAGTTTGCCCCAGAGTCTGCCTTCTGCAGGTGAGAAAAGACCAGCAAAGCGAGGAGCCAAATCAGGATCAGGAGTCTGCAAGGAGCCTTCGTTTTCGGAAAGATAGCGAACACCGAAAGCTCGGATTTCTGCGCACATCGCATCGTGATACATATCTGTTCCGCACATATTGCGGTATTCCTGAGCGATTGTGTACTGGAAGCTGTTAGCGAGGTCGACGGCGTAGTTGACGATCAAGTAGCTGGCGGGGATGAGGAAAACGCCGATGAATGAGCGTTGAAGACCGTCAATTGGACTTACTTGTCCGACCACCGGATTACCTTGAGCGATAATTGCGCGCATTTGCGACATTACGGCACCGGGCAAAAGAAAGAGGATACCAATCGGTACAAACACTCCGTCACGAAAACGATTCCAGCGGTTGCCGCCTTCGGTAGTAAAGTTTTTCAAGAAACGTGAGCAGTAGTCGATTGCTGCGCAACCTTGATCGCGTGCGATGTCGGCAGCAGAATTGCCTGCTTGCGTGGCTTGAGCTTGACCAGTTGCTTTTGCTGCCGGAGCAGTGTTGCGTGGCTGGTTCATTTTGCCGATCATGCGCTCGGTTTGATTCCAGCGTGTTTTAAGCAAGTGGTCTGCTTTCAGCTTTTCGGGCGGTACTTTTGAGAGTGCTTCGCAGATTGCGTCGAGGTGCTCTTTCTTGATTGTCTTATCGTATTCTTTTGCCAGCTTGAGGAGGTTGGTAAATTGTTCGCCACCGCATACTGCCGGGCGACGCAACTCTTGCGAGAACGCTGTTGCTGCGGAGCTCAATGTCACGAGCACCGCCATCAGTACTGCCGTGATGAGTAATTGTGATGTTTTGGAAGGTGACACTTGCTTTTCCTCGGGGTTAGAATCGGGAGCTTGGAAGTTTTGTTATGCAGCCTTTTTGCCTTGCGCGGCTTGGCTGATTTCCTTGCCCTTTTCCAGGAGCTTGTCGACCATGTCGCCCGGTCTGCAGTCAAATGGTGCAAACGGAACGTACATCATCATCACCAGGAAGCAGCAGAGCATCAGAGCTTCCCATTCTGTGTTCGGCTGGTATTCGCCGATTTCTGAGAGCCAATGAATTCGTGTCACCATCACGAATGTGATTAGCACCCACCAGAAACGCCACAACGAAAGAACCACGACGCCGTTTACCCAATTTATGAAAATCGGCTTGAATAGCTTGCCCACGCTACCTGGCCAACTGTAAAACGCGGCGGCAATCGGTCCCAACAAGAGCAGATAGCAGCTAAGCGCTAACTGGAACGCTGCCAAAATCAACAGTCCATAGCCCAAGGACATATTGATGATGCCGGCGGCCATTTGCCACATCTGCTCTTTGAACGGTTGTGGATCGAGCCTCTCTTGAGGCTGCCCTGCTGCTTCCCTCGCTTGTTGCATTCCCTGAGCCCAGGTGACGATTTCCATGGGAGAGAATTGCTGAGCGACGGTATATGTCATCGAGTTACCCACATCGATGCTGTAGCTCATGATCAACTGTGTGGATGGAACCAGGAACAGCGCGATCATGGCGCGAAGAATATGACCCCAAGGTCCGCCTTGAAAATCTTCGTCAGGATTGGCGAACGAGGTGCACATATTTTTCAAATGAAGTAGAACTGCGCCCGGGAGAAGGAGGAGCAATGCCATCGGCAAATAGCAGTGGCGGAACATGTGTTGCACCATGCCGATTGCTTGTGAAAGTGGGCGCCAGGGTTGGCTGCTGTGGCCGATGCCGCCGCCGGCTGCTTCGTTGGCTACGTTGACATTGCCGGCGATGATCATTGGAATGTACTCTTTCAATGCATTGATGTTTGCGCGTTGTGCTGCATCTCCGGCACCTTGCTGTTGACCTTGCATGTTGGCTAAAGCGCCGGGAATCTTTTGTTGGGGAGACAGTCCAAGCTGTTCTACCAGATCGGTCTGAGTCTTTCCGGTGTCGCCTTCGTGTTCGTTGCCTGCATCAACACGAGGAAATTTCGGTTTTTTCGGGTCGTAATTACCCTGGTAGCCTTTGTTACCGGCTTCCTGCCCTTGCTGATTTTGCTTTCTTTGCTTTTGCGGCTGAAACATAATCATGTAGTGGCGCTGCATCGTGCGGTCCGGTGCAGGCTGCGACTCATGGATAATCGCTTCACCGGCTGCATTGGCATCGGGTCGCGGTTGTGTATTATGCTTCTTGGACATCGGGAACTCTTGGTCCCATTTTTTCTGCTGCTTTGCCAGACTGGAATTGTCGTCACCATCTTCGGCTAGCGCCTCAGAGGAACCTGCCAGCAAGAAGAGGATGGACAACGACGCCATCACCACTACAACACCAGCAAAAAGCGCTGCGATCCGGGCTGTTACACCCGATGCCTTTTTGAAATTGTTGGTAAGGGGAGACGGCGCGACGCGGCTAAATGCCGCAGCGCAAAGCGCGATGACGGGGTTTGTCATAGTAACTTTTTATGGGGAAGGAGAGAGGTGAGAAGAGAGGACTGCGGACTAGGGAAAGGGGTTTTTGGCACTCTGATGGTAGGCTGGGCTGCGTGAAACCAGTGTGAACAAAAACGACTTCCAGAAGCGGCGCCAAGCCGGGCTAGAGCTTGATTTCGCTATTTCTTTTATCTGCTTTTTAATAGCTTATTAGTAACAGAGGATTAGGCTTAGTTCCTGATGGCTTTCAGCTGCATCCTTGTTCATCGAAGGGGAGGATAGTTCGAATGTTAGGACCCAAAAATATCAATGGCGTATCAGTGCCGAAAACTGCCGGAAATCGGGCAAGAAACAATCAGTGTTAATCTAGTTCAGATGAATATTTATAGGTCCTTTGGAAACCGACGACTGAATGATTTAATCAGCGAATGAAGTTGCGACTATCCTTAACTCAAACCATAGTGCTGCTGATTACAGTGCCTGTTTTGATGCAGATTGTGTTCTTCTTCTGGCTGACGAGTATTGTTTCTGAGTTGGAGAGACAGCGAGAGAAAGAATCCGAAGCGGTCGATGGTTTGGTGCTCGTCAATGAAGTATTGAACGACGTTATGTCCATTGGCGCCGGCATGTTCATGTTCCAGGCCGCCAAAGACCCGACTTTTCTCATGGAAATCGAATCAAACTACGCGCGCCTGGATACGCACACAGAGGAGCTGAAGCGTTTAGCTGCTCGAACCAAAGATCAATCGTCCGGTGTCAAAGGATTCGCCGCGATTATCTCGGAAGTGAGCACAACCCTCGAACAAGCAGCCGACTTCAGACAAGAAGAGGTTTGGGACATTGATAGCGTTCACATATCAGGAACGATCAAGAGCCTCTGCCGGCGCATCCGCGTAATCGGGGAGCGAACAATCGAGCAACAGGCAAAGGTGCGCGCTGTTACTCGTGCGAAAGAGCAGAAGAGTCGCGCAGAGTTGGAAACCATGCTTCGCGTAATGACTGTTTCTAACCTGGCATTGGCTGTTCTTCTTGGAATTATATTTACGATGAATGTCGGTATGCGATTCCGGCAGTTGATGTATGACACGATGACAGTGTCTTTCGGAAAACCGCTTGGTGAACCGATGGAAGGAGAGGATGAGATTGCCCGTCTCGACCAGGTTGTGCACAGTCTGGCCGCGGACCTCGCCTCTACCCGTAAGCAAGAACGCGCGATGATCGACAATACTGCCGAGATCATTTGTTCGTTGGATGATTCATATCGCTTTGAAGAAGTGAACCCGGCTGTGACTACGCGTCTTGGCTACGATCAAGATTCAGTTCGGGGAAGCCTTTTCCAATCCTATGTGCATGAGGAGGACAGAAAGTCTGCTTATGATGCTCTGTCTAGAATTAAGAATGAAGCACGTGAGATAGAATTCGAAGCCCGCATTCAAGGGAAGGACGGCCGCTACAGGGACATGGAGCTGGTCGGCAACTGGTCGAATGAAAATCAGCACCTTTTCTTGATCATGCGAGATGTCACCGCCAGAAAGGAAGCGGAGCGTTTGAAACAAGAAGTTATCGCCATGGTCAGTCATGACTTGCGCGCCCCGCTATCGTCTCTAGGCATTACGCTCGACTTGATTTTGGAAGGTGTAGCTGGAGACCTGAACGAGCGGGGTCATCGGCTTGTCAGTGTGGGCCGCCGTTCCGTTGCTTCACTCATCGCCATCATCAATGATCTTCTGGATATCGAACGTTTTGAATCTTCCGGTTTCAAACTCGACTACGAAGATAGTGAACCTGCACAAATGGTTAGTGATGCGGTAAACATTGTGTTGCCGGAAGCAGAATCGCGCAAGATTCGAGTTGTTCAGGATTGCGAGGACGTTGACCTGGTGGTCGACAAAGAGCGTTTGAAGCGGGTTTTGCAAAACCTCATCAACAACGCAATCAAGTTTTCCCCGGACGAGCAAGAGATCAAAGTTACATGCAAGTCCGGCGGTAATGGCACCGGCCATGATACTACTGCCGAGGAAGCTGTATTCCGTGTGGCCGACCATGGGCCGGGCATTCCCGAAGATGCACGTGAAGCAGTGTTCGAAAAATTTCGGCAGGTGGGAACAGGTTCGGAAGGGGAGCGCAAAGGTACCGGACTTGGTTTGGCAATCTGCAAAACTATTGTAGAAGCCCACGGTGGGCGCATCGGTATTGATGAAAACGAAGGCGGCGGCAGCGTCTTCTGGTTCGTCGTACCGAAGAAACCTTACAGCGACTCCGAACTGTTTCTGTAGGGGCGATGCATGGCATCGCCCTCACAATCTATTCGCCTTCCGGTGTGCCGAACTTCTCTAGATTTTGTACGCGCTTCAAGTCTGCTGCAGACTTGTCCGGCTTGTCCATGTGTTTGTAAATGTCTGCGCGTGAGGCGTAGTACTCTGCGACATTGGGATTTCTTGAAATCAGGAAGTTGATGTCGCTAAGTGCTTCGACCCATCGCCCGGTCTTCTTGTAGAGGCTGTGGCGAGCGTAGATTGAATTGAGATCGCCCGGAAATATTTTGCTGAACTTGACCAGCTCGCTAAGCGCTTCGTCGTTCTTGCCTGTCTTCTGCAGAAGCAAAATGTATTTCAACCACGTGGATTTTGTATCTGATAGCTCCACCGCATCGCCGCTATCCATCATCTTGTTCCAGGCAGAGCGCCTCGTAGCTGCGTGCGCGATTGCATACTTCTTGTCGTAATTCGGCTTTGTCACTCCGTATGCATCAAGTGCTTTTCGATAATCCTTAATTGCTGCCTCAAAATTGCCAATCTTTTCATAGCATTCTGCACGCCGAGAGTACGATGTATTGCCGGCGCCGGACATCTTTTCCAACGCATTGAAATCATCGATTGCTTCTTTGTAGCGACCGGTTTTCTTGTTCAACTTCGCGCGTGTAGTGCGCACATAGTGGTCGTTGCCGTAATGCTTAATGACTTCGTCCAGGTCTCTCAGCGCGCCTGCGTTGTTAAACACCTCGCGCCGGAAGTAGCCTCGTTGATAATAAGGCAAAGCTGTATTGGGAAAGGCTTTTACAAACTGGCTGTAGGCTTTTTCGGCTTGGTCGTATTCCAACTTTCGCAGGTGAATGATTCCCGCCACTATGAAAACAGTGACGTCCCTCGGCGCCAGTTTCATTGCTTTAGCTAACTCTTCATGGGTGCCGAGCATTTCGTTTCTTAGTCCGCACAGTGCCAGTGCCGCATGTGCACGACCGTTTCTGCCATCTATTGCCACGGCTTCTTGTGCCATTTGTTCTGCTTTTACTACATAGCCAGCGAGAAACTCGACGATTGCGCAAGTTGCCACCACTTGCGCATTTTTCGGCGCGAGCCTGGCTGCTTGCCGCGCCGAATCCAAGCCCGAGCGACCTTTTGTGGCGACAATGTACATCTCGCCCATTTTGTTGAGGAAAATTACTTTGTCTTTCGGCTTCTCCTTTATCGCCTTAGCGCACATGTCATGCGCGTCGTTGAACTGCGTGTTCATAAACAACTTATCGACGGCTGCCTCGTATGCCTGCGTTGTCATGGCGCTGGCTGGCAGCGTTACTGCCTGTATAGAAACCGCGAGGCAAAGTAACAGTGCAAACGTCATGCGAAACGATGCGCTCAGCAAAAGGCGAACTGCTTGAGCTTTGTGACTTCGCTCAAACCGTCCGGTTCGCTGAATCTGTCTGCCATTGGTAGTCTTGTGTGTCTTGCGCACAATATTCACGGATGCCACCCGCCGCCAGATTGAATGATTAAATTCTACCCTGCGGCAGGCGTACACCCGCGTCCCTTTCGCGCATTAACCTGTTCTTTCAAACCTCGGATTCACTTCGCCATCTGGAGTTTGCGAGTGAAGATCTAGGCTGAGCAATATCTGTTGGTCGGGCGTAAAGTCCTCTCGGCTTGCCCGTCTGATTCCGCGGTCAATGTCATCAATGTTTGTGACCTCGGTTTTCTTCTTGTCCTCAATCTGTTTACCGTCTAAATCGAGTCTGTCGAGTTTGTCGATTTCTCGAGCGAGCGAGCCACTCAGAATTCCACCGACGATGCTTTCCAGCAAGCGTGGGAAGAAATCATCCTTGTGTTTGTGATGGTGATGATGGTGTCTATGACCGTGACCGTGACCGTCGTAATAGTAGTTGTCCTCGTAGCGGTCGCGCCAGAAATTGTTCATTCCGTCGTATGGATTGCGGAAGTGTTGTTGCTGATATCTTCGGAGGTCACCTCCATGACGGTAGTCGAAATTGCTGTATGGACCATGTTGATGTCCGTGATGGTGACCGTGGTTTTGATAGATACTTTGCGGATTGAAATGTTGTGGATACCTGAACTGGGGCGGCGTTGGATAATGCGCGCGTGGAGTGTCACTGCGGCGATCGTGTTGCTGATCGCGCTCACGTTCACGTTTGTGTTCGTGCCTGTGGTGATGATGTTCGTGCTCTTTTCGCTCTGACATTTTTAACGCTCGGATAAGTGATCGGTGAACATTTGTCGCAACTCTTGCGACGGTCGATGACGCTCTGCAGGCGGAACGAAACTGATTTGATTCGGTACACGCATCCGCAAGTAATTGCGGAATGTGTCTTGCAGGCGCATTGAGAGACCGAGAGATGATTGATTCCTGCGACTTTGAGGCGTCGGTGCGTTACGCCCGTGGCAAGTGGTTTCACACTTGTTGGTCACAGGTTGAACTGATACCGCATGTGATGCCGCAATCAACGCATAACTTTCAATAGCCTTCAGCCTTTGCGCTTCGGAGAGCTGCGGTTGCGATTCATAGTGAGGCGATCCGCACGACGTGGGCTCATCTACGGCAAAGGAAAGCATGATCTGAGGACCATAGGTCAACATAGAGAAAACCTCATGTCTACAAGCTAGGCGCAGACTTTCGTCTTGCGGCTATTGATGTGCTGGGGAAGGAGGGGCGGACTGGGAGAAAGCTGTTGAATTTCAGGTGGCGGAGATAGGAAGCATTGGCTGACTTTGCTCAACCTCAATCAAAGATTGTGAGGGGATCTTGATTTGATTGAGTCCTATCGGCGAACTTACCGCTCACCTGACTCAACAATCGCACTCCACTGGGGGGAACACTGTCACTTTAGGAAACGAAAGTAGCAATCGCGTAACAACCGAAGAAATTATTCGCTCCCGAATTCTTGGCAGGCTGGCGGGCGAAAGTCTCGCCTTGAAAGGATCAGGAGAATTTCGCCGTTGCTGGCCTGTTACGAGAAAGAAGTGCTGGTTCGCGTGGAACGATAGGGTAAGCTTATTAAAGTTCAAATATACGGTCGATGACCCGGACAGGAGAATGGGGTAGCGAATGCCGAAGATCTTGATTGTCGAGGACGATAAGGACCTGTGCAATCTCGTATCTGAATATTTTGCCGTCGCCGGTTACACGGTGGACAAGGCGTTCACCGGGGCAGACGGGCGCAATTTCCTGAAGACCTATCAGTATGATGTGATTATTCTGGACTGGTCGCTGCCCGAGATTAGCGGCATTGCCCTCTGCAAGGAATTTCGGGCCCAGGGCGGAAACTGTCCCGTAATCTTTTTGACCGGCAAGACTGATATAGCTGATAAAGAAACAGGCTTGGACGCCGGCAGCGATGATTACGTGACCAAACCTTTCTCAATTCAGGAACTGGCGGCACGTGTGCGGGCATTGCTCAGGCGCTCCCCGGTGTATCACCATAATGTCTTGAAAGTGAAAGACATCGAGCTTGATCCAAACGAGCACAAAGTCACGAAGAATGGTCAAGAGGTGAAACTGTTTCCGCGCGAGTTCGCGCTGCTTGAGTTTTTTATGCGCCACCCGAATCAAGTTTTTAGTGCAGACACATTAATCGACCGCGTTTGGCAGTCCGACACGGAAGCAACTGCTAAGACCGTTAGAGTTTCTCTGATGCGTCTTCGCCAGGGGCTGGATGAGGACAAAGACAATTCGCTTATAAAGAACGTCTATGGCGTTGGATACAAGCTGGAGACCTAGGAAAACCGGTAGCGCCGGCGGCTCGCCCGCATCTGGTGGCTCGTCCGTATCGGGTGGCTCGCCCGCATCTGGTGGCTCGCCCGTATCGGGTGGCTCGCCCGCATCTGGTGGCAAGAATGCCACTGCCACGATAAGGATCGTGGGGGCGCGTTGCACGCGCCGGAATTCTGCATCGTATCGTAAGGCACAATTTGCGCAGATGATTTACGGTAAGGAGATGGAGGGTGTTGCGGATCTTTTGTATCCGTAGTGGAATCGTAGTATGAAGTGTGCAGCGAAAACGAAATCGAGGTCGACATCAGCGTACTTATTGGCGCGATTGCTGGCGCTGAGTGTGTTTCCGCTTGCGGTCGGCGCTGTTTCTATCGCCACTGATGTTAATGCCGCGCCAGTTAACGCTGCTGCACCTGTTAAGGCTGCTGTGCCTGTTAAGGCTGCCGCGCCTGCTAAAACAGCAGCGCCTGTTAAGACCACTAGTGCCGCCAAGCCTGTTTCCACTGTCACTGCTCCTAAACCTGCGGGAGCGACGAAGGCGTATTCGGGAATAATTGCCCGCCAGACCACTGGCTGGGGCATTTTCGACACCAAAGTCTGCCAGGGCGGCATACGCATTGAATCTCAGACAGGAGCGATACTCGTCGCACAGCCGCCTGACTGGACGGTCTACATATTCAGAAAGAACCAGAAAAAGGCAGCAAAGATGAGCTATCAGCTCTACCGGACAAAGAATCGGTATGCAGTGAAGCTGTCGCAAATTCGAGAAAGACCGCGCACGGTCAAGGTCGCGGGCATCAACGCTCTTATGTACAGTTTTGATGTCGGCAGACCACTGGATGAAATGACCAGTCTCGGCAGTCTTTATCGTTCTCAGCAAAAACAGCAGATTGTGCAGCGCAAGGAAGTTACATTTGCGCCTAGCAGCCCGCTCGTGCCGAAACAGGCAAAGGAGATTTGGCGCTCTTATTTCGAAAGTCCGGTGATTGAAGAGATTCCACTGACTACGACTTTGTATTTCGTCAATGGTGAGAAGCGTGAGAGTATGGACACGAAGTCCTATGTGCGCGGGACAATGACGTCAGCCGACTTTGCAGTGCCGCCCGGCTTGTCCTTTACGGCGCAGTTCATGGAGATGATTTACGGGAAAGAGATGGAAGGGGTCGCAGACCTCTTGTGGGAGTAGTCGGTCGCATCTCCTGCGCGTTTAAATTCTGAATCAGAACTCTGCGGACGGAACCATGCGGAATTCACTGCCCAAACTTTGCATAATTGTTTTGCTTGCGGCCTTGTCGCTTGTCGTTTCGTGCGGCGCTCCCTCAATTTCAGCTGCGCCTGTTGCGCCGAAAACCGTCCGGGTTTGGGAAGTATTGCAGTCGAGCAATTGGGGCAAATCAACAGTCAGAGCCTGCGCCGAAGGAATAAGAATTGAGGCTCACACCGGCGCTGTTCTGGTAGCAAAGCCACCGACCTGGGAAGTGGTTATCTATCGTAAAGGTCAAAAGAAGGCTGCCCGCACGCCGTATGCGACTTTCATAAAGAAGTATCCACACAATCAGCGAGCTGAGAGTTTTCGATTTCCGAAGCGCGCTGTTAAGATTGCTGGAGCCTCGGCAGTCCAATACATAATGCCGCTCAATCGTAAGTTGGATGCGACAGATGGTTTCGGGCATTCGTTTCAGGCGAAATTAGAAACACCATACGTCTCGAACATGTACGTGGCAAATGCTGCCGATTCATATGTATTTCCGCCACAAGTCAAAGAAATTTGGCGGACTTACTTCGAGTTTGCGTTCATAGAGAAAATCCCGCTTGAGTATTATCTGGAACTTGGCGATGGCTCGAAGCGATACTCATTTCAAACTTTGGCGCAGAAGTACACGAACGTTCCAGTGACTGATTTCGAGCATCCAAAAGGTTTGGACTATTCTGCCGAGTTCATGCAGATGGTCTACGGGCAGAAAATGGAAGATGTCGCGGATTTGCTGATGAGCCCGTGATGAGCTTTTCTGCTCTTAGTTCTTACCTGGCTGTTGTACTTGCGTGTACATTCCTTCGAATTTAGCCGCGTTTACGATGTAGAATTCGTTGTTTGGACCCATGATGAGATAGTCGCCTACGCGTCCGGAACTAGTACCTTCCAGCGAAGGAACGCTGTAATCGGTCTTGAGTTTCATCGCACGTGCCAGGGCGGTCTTTTCGTAGACGCCGGAGCCTGGTGTGACTTCTCCGTATGTTTTCGCGAAGATGTCCGGCTTGACTGTCCAAGTGCTGCCGTCGGGACCAGTTAGTTTCCAATCACCGGCTTGCCCTGTGAGCGTGTCGCCGTTTGTGGATTTCCATTCAATGTTCTGAGTCAGTTGCTCAGCCTTTACCTGTCCGGCTTTCTTGAAGTAATAATAGTTGCCGTCGCCAGCCTTGTCGTGTTGATGTTGAACTTGATAGTCGGAATACCAGGCGCCCGGCGCTGCGGCGAATCCGTATACGACGGATGTGGCGAGGCTCTTGGCTCCTACGCGTCCCCAATTGACTTGCTCGCCCGCAATTCGGGCGGCCGTAAGTTCGGATATCGCACCACGGGCGGCACCAGAAATTGCACTGGTTTGGATCTTCTGTGCAAACGGTGTCATCAGTTTCGGAGCTGCTGCACCAATTGCCCAGCCGCCCAGTGCAGCTGTTCCCATCACTGCAGCATCAACTGCAAGATGCTCCGGATTTGCCATTTCTGCTGCAGTGTTTTTAACGCCAGTCCAGAGACTGTAACCTTGTTGCTTTTGATCGTAGTAGTTGTCGCGCGTCAATGCAGTGTCGAGTGTGCGTCCGCCAATGCTCATTGCGCCGCCCTTGAGTGCGATGTTCATATTGGAATTCAATGTCTTATCGAGCATGAATTTGAATGCAACACCTTTGGTTGCGCCGAGCGTGAGATCTAATGCCTGTGCGCCCAACTTGTCTTCCGGTTTCGCTTCATCTGCTGCGAAGAATCCGGCACTAGCGATGTATCCAACTTTTCCACCGAAGAAAAGAGAACCAATTTTGAGTCCGGCAGCGCCGAGCTGCGAGATGTCTCCTTGCCACTTCAATGCCTTTTTATCTTTGTCTACAGCTTGGTTGATCTCGTCGCGCATTTTCTCAAGCGCGTCGGTATCGCCTTTCTTTACATGGTTTTGAACTCGTTGCTCAATCTCTTCCAATTGCTTGAAAGACTTTTCGTCAGAACCATACACCCAGTCAAATGCTTTGCCGAGATAGCTGCGTTTGCTGTCCGCATATTGATGCTGTTGTATCTCGTTCTGCATGCTCAAGAGAGCTTCTGCAGTTTCTTTGCTGACTTGTGGTCCAGCCTGTGCAGTGGTAATTACGTCCGCCATGATATGCCCTCCAACCGCTAAGCTCGAGTGGATGCAAAAAACTGCAGCGCCTGGTGCCGCGTTTTACGCCAAGTTATTCCGATGCAAGACAACTGCGATGTCGCAGTTTCTGTGCAATTTTGGGAACAGATGAGGTTTTGCGGATGATTGTCGTTTGACAATCAACTGCCTTGAATTTGTGCTTTTAAGCCGATGTGTGTCTGTATACGGCAAATACGAAAATTGGACAGAAAAGTGAAAGGATTTGTTCTCGGAGTGCGAAAGATTGCATGCAAGATGATGGAAACGCCCGGTGGTTGGATGTTAAGGGGCGCAACACAGAGGAATGCCAATCTAGACAAACTGTGGACTCTTAAATAGAGGTTTGTCTGCCTGGTGGAACGTAAACGGTGATGCGGTTGTAGCTGCCCTGGCGAAACCTGGCAGTGATTGATTCGTAGTTGATGTTGCCTTTGCTCGTATGCAGCATCTGCCCGTTCAAAACTAATCCGACATGGTTTGTCTCCCCATCTTTCCCACCGCCGACTCCGACTATATATGTGCCGTCTGGGTAAGATTTGCCGGGGACGAATTTTTCCGGTTTGTAGCCTTTGCTCTGGATTAGCGAGCCGAATTCCGACGCCCGAACAGTGACCTCATTTGGTCTAATGATGCCTGCTTTCACCGCAATATTGCTCTGAAAAATGGCGCAGCGCAAATTTTCTGGAACTTCCATTCCTTTAAAGCGGCCTGATTTCACCTCAAAAATGCTGGGGTCTTGGCTGGCACGATATTTCATGCCCTCCGCTTCCAGTTTTCTCAGTTTTTGGTCCATGTTGCCGCTGCTGAGAGCGCTGAAAGCACTGGCAAATTCGAGATGCGCCGGCTCTGCGTCCGAAAGCTTTTTTATGTGCTCTGGCTGCATCGCGCCGGCTAACGTGCGCGTCATATTAACGTCATCCATGAGGATGCGATCAGTCGAGTCAGATGCCGTTTTTTTAGCATCGACCTTGGACCGATCGCCTTCAACCCACGAAAGCGTGGAGGCGTTCGTAATCATGGTAAAGGTCCTAGCAGTTCTGGACTGCTCTTCGAAGAAGATGGGGAAGGACTTGATAGTAACAAAGCTTTACGGTGATGTCAAGAAAAATCGAATGGAGAAATTCGCTGTAGCACCTTATGTGGTGCCTATTTGCGTTTTCACGATTTTCTTGTTCGCTCATTCACGCAGTATCAACGTTGTCTTCACGCTAAACTAACGCTTCGTTCACGCTGCCTCAACGATAAGTTCACGCTGAGCAAACGATGTCTTTCGTTGCGCATGAAATACTCACGCTCTTCGCACGATCGCCAGTTACTGTCTATCTGGTGCTTGCTTCTTTCTTCTTGCGAGGCGTACTAATAAAGAAGTCTTCAAGATCCTTTTCCTGCAGATTGCCGTCCGTTGAAAGATAGAGCGATGCTTTGTCTTTCGCTTCCTTATAATTGGTCGGCAGTTTCAGCAGTTTGTCATCCATGGTTTTTGTCGTGACTTTTCGCGGCAAGGCTACGCACCGCCAACGCTTTTTTCCGCCCCCGTTGAATGCTTCACGCACGTGTCGAATTTTGACGACGTTTTGAAATGCACCAATAGGAAGCGCGAAGTCTTTTTCCGGCAGCCCCATGTACGCGCACCACATATGGTGCACTGCCGGTGGCAGATTCGTGTTTTTCAAACATGTCACTTCTGCGACAATCACTTCTTTTTTGTCCGGTCCAATATTGAACGCTGTCACCATCTCAGCTTTGGTCCCGTCGGGCAACGTTTTGGGTCTGCGAGAAAGGCGCGTGTACTTCAAGGGGCGATAATCTTCGCGCAAGTCATCTATATATTCCGAAGCGGGTTGCGCGAAGTAAGTTTGGTTTTCCGGATTCAGGAGATAAACAATAGAAGGTTTTTCCGGAAACCAGCAAGACATGCCCAGGTGGTTCCTAATCCTCAAGCCCCTGCGGCTGAGCAAAACCTCGGCGGAGTCGAGCAGGTCTCCCTCGATTGTCAGAGAGAGAACCTTTTCGCTGGCTGCATCGGCTGCACCAATGGAAAGGTTCGATTCGGTTGAAAGAATTGGGTAAACCAGCGCGGCAGTAGTAAGTAAAGTGATAACCAGTCGTTTCATATTCAGGTTTCTATTGTTCCTCTTCTTCTGGTTAACATTCCCCATCTAGCCGCTTTTGCCACAACCACGGGCACAGTCACAAAATTGCAAGAACTGTAATATAGATTCAAAATTGACCGCCCTTATAAATTGGTCTTCCGAACCGACATTCTCACAGCCTCGTACTTCACTCGTTTCTAATTAGACCCACCAAAACGTTCGACCACACTCAATTCTAAACGCCGCCGCGGCGTTTGAATGCGCGCGTGGTCCGATATCTACTTGCGCTTACGTGCCGCATTCGGTGCGCGTTGGAGCGCGAGAAAGGACGCTGATGCCACCAACTGCAATGCCCCCTTCGCGTTTTGTCGAGAATGACGAATCCACGCGTAGAAACAGCCCCACGACACCCGCAGACAACATCGATTCCAGCGACGATTCGAGTAACGATAACGCGAACTCTTCAAACAACGAGGCAGATCAATCGAACGACAGAGTAGCGGAAGCCGCTGCATCTGGCGGCAAAGGTGGTTTTAACCCGATTGAATTGTTGCGTGGTTCTGCTCAATATCTCGGCAATCGGGGCGAGGACGTGTTGCGCCAAGTCGGTCTTGCTCCGCGCGAAGACGTGCTTCCCGAGTCGGATGTTTCTAAATTAAATCCTGTGGAAAAAGGCGTTCGTGGGTATCAAAACGCGGAAAGACACGAAAATTTCTATATGAAAATGAAAGGACCTTTCGAGCAGAAAACCTTTGATGAAGCCAGTCTCAAAATGCCTAAGGATGCATCAGTTACGCTCAACGACAAAGGGCAAATCACTGATTTCACGACGGCTCCCGCACAAGGAAAAGCCGAAGGCGCATCCTATAAGAACATCAAATACGATGAGGGCGGCGCGATAAAGAGTTTTGAAACGCCCTGGGGAACCACGATTTCGCGTATAGGCGAAGACGATAAAAATGGATACGGTAAGTGGCAGCAAACAAATAAGCAGGGGCAGCTCGTTAAGTATCAAGGCGCCGATGCCGCGACCTGGTTCGGAAAGTCCGTAATTGACGAGAATGGCATGCACAACCTCGTCGCCAGTCCCGGCGCGAAACAATGGAATATGTACTCTCGATCGTTCGACGGAACATACACGGAGACAAATCCCGACGTTGATAAAGGCGTGCTGAAGGGATTTGAAACGACAACCACGCTTGCAGACAACACCAGAATGTCGAGTAAGTCGCATTTTGAAAAAGGCGAAATTGTGCGCAACTCTGCGGTTGATATGTTCGGTGAAAAGGGAGAGAGAAGTGCCGTCGAGCTGGACGAGTCGAAGAAGAAAGGCAAACTGGTAACGGGCGAAGAACTCAAAAAGAGAGAAGCGCTTGCCTCGATGATGAATTTCGACGCAAATCCGTTATTTGCGAACGTCAATTCTATGAGCCTGAATCGACGCGGAAACAATCTCGATTTCTCCGCCGATTTCAACAGAGCGATGAGCACGCCGCCTCCGAACGTTCGTGTTTATGGAGTAGGAGGCTATCCGCGTGCTTCAGCGGTGCCGATCAGCTCGCAAATCGATGATCCTAGCGGCACAATTGTCACTCATCCGGAGAATCCTGGTCAGGTGGATATCGTCAACATGCACGGATTCACCGGTAAGAGTCAGGCGTATGGTCCGCTTGGGCGACCGCGCGGTGTTCATGATGGCACAACCAATTCTATGACTTTGTACAGCGACCGCGACGGAAATGGGCATGTCATTGCCCGTTCGGACCAAGCCACTGTCGACCTGACAGCGCGGCACATGCGAGGCGGTATGTTTGGAGACATGCTTTCTGATCCATCTAAGAAGCAAGCTTTTACTGCTGGACTTGCGAAATTAAGAGATAGTCTCGATAGCGTTGAATTCAAGAAAGATGCGAAGGGCGACCTGCATGGTTCTTTCGATCCGCGAATGAGCGAAATCCCGCTCAACAAGACTATCGATGATCCGGCCGCTATGTTGGCTGGTCTGGAAGCGACGAAGCTCTATTTCAATGAAGGGAAGCTGAAATTCGATGTGCGCAACTTGCCGAACGGAAAAGAGTTCAACTTCCAAAAGGGCGACCTCAATGTAGGCGTCAAGGGCACGCTTCTGCCTGAATCAAAATGGTCGGTATCGAAAGTGGTGACTACAAAAGATGCCGAAGGAAGACCACATGTGGAGGTTGAATTCCACGGCATGGAAGGCAGACGCAAGCTGTTCTAGCGCGATACAGCAAGGCTCAGAAGAAGCACTTCAAGCAGAAACGTCACCAGGTCTACACGTGTCTGAACCTAGTTGAGCGCGTCTTTGGCTCTGTTCAGACCAGAGATCAAGTTCGCATCGGATACTTCTTTCTCTGTGTCAGTGATAAATCCATGCATCGGAACTGCTGTTTCTAAAATGGCATCGCTGCTGCAAGGAATGATTTCTGCCGGTGCGCTCGAAGTTGTTTGCGATGCTAGTGATGTGAGTTCGCCTTCCGCGGGTGCGCCTTTGGTGTCTTGTGCGGTTTGTGCGCCGTCTGTATTGGGCACAGATTCAGCACTGGGACCGCCAACCGGATCGTCTTTCTGCGGCTCTTTGTTGCCGTCGCCTGGTTGAGTTTTCGCGGGATCGGTCGTATTGGTTTTTCCTTTCGGATCCTTTTTCTTGCCTTTATTCGGATCTGCCTGTTGCTTGGGCGGATCTTGATAGCGCTGTTTCAGCAATTGAATTGTGCCAACAAGGGGCGGCTTGGAGACCGCGCCTCTAACTCCATAGAAGAGACGGAAGTCCATTCCGGCCAACCCCGGCAAGTTGTCTGTGCCGAAGTTGTATACCGGTTCTGCCCTGATGAAGCCCTGGAATCCAGGAATCTTTTTGAAAAGCTGTTTTGCGATTTCGAAATCGCAAATAATAGTTTGGCTGTTTACGTCAATTGATGCGTCCTTGAACCCCCGTCGGAAGTTCACCAGGTAAGTCATGTTAGCGGAATAAGACCATGTGCCACGTTGATGCAGTGCGCCGATAGTGAAGAATGGGTCGATTTCGCGGTTAACAGCACCAAAGAAGTTGAGCGATCGAAACTGCGCCAGTGCGTTGAAATAGGCAATTGTATTATTGCGAATCGGAATCGAAAGCGTTGTGCTCGGAATGTAGTCGAATACAGGATCGGCATTGACCTGCCAAAGTTCACGAGTCATGAATTGAAGTTCGAGGTTGGCCCGCTTTGGAAGCGAAATGTTGTGTTCGATGCCTGTACCGACTTGGTTGATGTACGTGTTGAGGGTGTTGAAGCGCGCCAGTTTGTCGCGCAAATAGAAATAGTTGCCGAACACGCGGGTGTTTGGACCAAGCGCCCAACCTGCCGTGATGTTGGGGGTGACGCGGTAAACGCTGTCTGCTTGGCTGGCGCGGTCGACAGCGGCACCCAAGGCCAGCTGGTCTTCACCAGAAAGTGCACCGAATGGGACGCCTCTGTTGAATGTAGCTGAGTTTAAAATCTGTCGCTTTGTAGGGAACTGAAAGACGTTTGTTTCGATACGACCCGATGTCTCACACGTCGCATTCATGTAGAAACGCGATGGTAATTTTTGGAAGATTCGGAATTTTAGGCTTTCTCCTACAGCTCTCCGCTCCTCTGGAAGCGGCAGAGGAACAACGTCCGTAGGTAAGACTGTCGACCGTCCTGCGCCACCAATGCCGCCCAGATTGCTGTCAGCTTGTGCAAAAGCATTAGGGACAAAAACAAAAGTGGCGAGCGAAAGCGCCACGCTTACTGCTCGCCACTTGTTAAGACTCTTGGATGCCAGTTCTACTTGGTAGATGTCTTGCTCTCCCCGGATGCCGTCGTTGCAGCAGGAGCTGCTGCTTTCTTGGCGCCAGGGGTGAGAGTCTTCACGATGTCTTCGGTTACATCAACACCACTGTCGAGAACCTTTTGACCACCGGCGAAAACGCCTGCGCCATCTACAATCAAATCAAGACCCTTTTCTTTTGCTACTTGGTTTACAGCGCCGAAAATGCGTTGTTGTTCCAATTGATTTTGGGATTGAACCAGGGTAGCCAGTGCTTGTTGCTTAGCTGCCAGCTCTGTTTGTACTTGCTGAACGATTTTCTTGATTTCATCGTCAGTCTTTTTGTCTTCGCGAGCCTTTTGGATGGCCTTTTGACCTGCTTCAATGTCGCGGTGCAATTGGCTTTCTGCTTGATTCTTGAGAGCTTAAGAATCACTGCCAGTGCCACTAGCTTTAACCATTTGAAGATTGAAATAGCCAATTTTCAGGCTGGTCGCGCTGGCTGTTGTGGTTTTGGCGCTGGGCCTGCCTGGTCAAGATTTTCGGTGGAGGTGGGTTGGCAAGGGACGGCAGTTACCTGCGGCGGGTTCATCCCGGAAGTCAGAGCGCTATTGCTTTCAGCATCTAAGGAATTTCGGTCGACAGCGGCGCCTAGCCTTTGCCTGCAAGATTTTGAACCCACAGAAACAGCCTGGGTAAAGAGCCCAGGCTGCTCACTGATTTCGCGTTCATTCAAAACTTTTTGGGGTGGGTGCTGAAGCCCGAAACAGTCAAATATTGGCTGTTTGCGTGGGTGTCCCTCATGCGGCTTTGCACTCTTCTGCATAAGGCGCCGGACCTGAAGAACGCATCCACTCGATGAGCTCGAGAGCCATTTTTCTCGTCCAGCAGGAAGGGCAATGGTCTGGCGACAAACTGGCAGGATGTTCGTGCAAAGACTCTTCGAGCAACTGCGTTGACAGATACACCAACGAACCGGTGGATTGGGCGTTTTTATTCATTTTTGACTACCGCAAAGAATAGGGAGATGGAGTTGCGGACGATCGCACTAAAGGAGGGGGGTGGGGTGCGGTCTGAACGGTTCTGAATTTTGAAATTGGGGGGAGAAAGGAGGAAGGGGCTGAGCTGACGAAACGTCTGGGGTTGAGTACATAATGCAACGGAAGACGGGCAAAGTAAATTCGCATAAACGCGGGGAAAAATTCGCGTACGCGAAATCGTGTATAAAACGGTGAAAAGGCGCTTGATACTTGAGTCTATGGCCGCTGGTGATTGACTTTTCTGCGTTTGTGGCATGGATTACAACAGTAGCTGCCCGAGGATTTAATGCAGGAACCTCCTTCCGAATCCGTTTCTATCCCAGAAGAAGTGACGAGCGAACTGGTTAGACTCCTGACCAGTGGGCATTTCGAGCAATTTATGGGTTTGTACCGAGAGACCGCTCTCGGCATTCGGGATGATGGCGCCGTGGTTCTGGCTGAAGTCGTGAATAAAGGCATCAAAACAGCCATGCCTGACTGTGAAGTAAAGCTAGTCGTGTCTCAAAAGACCGACAATAAGCACATCATCATGATTCAGGACGGGTCTAAGTTTTTCGGTCCAAGCTGGACAGTCTCTCGCCAGATGTTCGTCGTTTAGAACCAGCTATGCTCTTATTGCAGATTCTTGGTGTGGTCTTGCTGGTTGTCGTGGCCATCAAGCTTGTATTTTTTGCTATCGGCGTCATTTCACTGTTGGCATGGTTCTTGGGTTTGTTGCTGTTTGCGCTTGCCGTTGTCTGGATTTTCAAAAAGTTGTTGGCGCCTCCCGGGCAGGCTTCTAGAGTTGATCCGAAAGCTGGACCGCAACTCTACAATCATACTGGTAACGTGATTCTCTTTGAAGAAAAGCCGGATCTTTTACAGATTACTAAAGCTGATGATACTACCGCTGGTACCATAACCATTCCCAACGGCGAGAAAATCAAAGTTGTGGAGGAAGCGGAAAATGTTCTCAAAATCAAACTGAAGTCCGGCTTGCATAAAGAGAAAGTCGCTTGGGTAAGCAAATCAGACGTGACCGGCTATAAGACTTAATTGGCGATCGATTTTCTTGCTCGTTCCAGACATTTTGCTGTCGACGAAGAAATCGAGCTTAAAAACTCTAGCACCATCGCTTTGAGAGTAAGTGGTGAAGTTTGCGCTTCAGATGCCGGAGTATTTTGGTTTTTGGTTTGTCCGTGTTTGGTTTCAATGATTTGTGGATTTCCACTCGCGGACATCGCTGCTGCGAGGATTGCAGAATAGGCCGCCATGTCTGCTTCCGGTGGTGCAATCGGCAGAACGTTCACAAAGGCGTTGGAAGAATTGCGGGAAGCTCGTCTCTTTTCCGGCATCGCCTCAACGGTGTCGGTGCACTGAGGCAAGTCAGTAATAGCCGTCAGCGTTGGCGGTGCAAAATCCATCAGCTCTTTTGGTCCTGACAGAGGTTCAAATATTGGAGTTTGAACGGCTTGGTGCACTTGTTCGAGCATTATGGACTCCTGCTGGACGCTCAACCTAACTCCAGCGGTCTGGTGTGAAAGTGGGAAAACTTGCGGTCTCTTTGTACAACAGGTTAATGCACAGACATGACATTTTCCTGACGCGCAATGCCAATGCGCTCGCAAGTTTGGAGACAGTGACAAAACAGGTCGAATCAGCAAAGCTGCTACTTCTAAATCTTCAATTCAATGGAAACGCCAAAAAGAAAAACCGGCAGGGAATTCCCTGCCGGTGAAACTCATATAGGTGTGTGACTTTACTGGTACTACTACATCCGCTTCAGCGGCTATTTATCCAAATTGCACATTTCCCGAGTTTTATATCCTTTATGGATTACTAGACAACCGTGCTGCCTATAAGTTCCCGCCTTTCTAAAAGATTCTTCGAGATTTCTGTAGGAGTTGCGTCCTCACGTTAGGGATAACGTGGGACCAGAAATAAATAGGAGGCGATGGGCGAGAGTTCTACGCCAAATCGGAAAGACGCTACCCTCGGCGTTTTCCGGTTGTAACCGGACTTTTGTGGAGCAGTACTTTTGCCGTCTGACGACTTCTTTAGAAGTTACAGTGTCTGCTTTAGACCGTAGAGATTTTCGAACGCGGGTTCGCGACTTTCCTTTTGCGCACGCATGCACTCGGTGAGATCCGTGGTCGAAAAGATTGAAGCCTGCAAATTTGCGCAATGCAGTAGTGCATCTTGAATGCTGTGGTCGCGAGCATAATTTATTGCTTCCTTGGAAGCCGAAATAGCCAGTGGCGCGCGACTTGCGACCGCATCGGCAATCTCCATGACGCGCTCGAGCATCGCCTTTTGATCGGGCAAAACTTCATTGACCAGTCCTAACGCCAGTGCACGCTCGGCCGTTAAAGCCTTCCCTGTGAACGCTAACTCACGAAGCACTGCGTCCGGCAAAAGGTAGGGCAATCTCTGCAAGCCTCCCAAGTCCGCCATCATTGCCAGGTTGATTTCCTGAATTTTGAACGTGGCATCTGCTGTGGCGTAGCGCATATCGCAGGCCGCGACCATATCGAATGCTCCCCCAATGCAAGCACCGTGAACGGCTGCGATCACCGGTATGCGCGAACGTTCGAGCGTGTTGAAAGTCGCCTGAAGACCGAGCACCAACTGTTTCAGTCTTTCTCTATCTTTAGGCGTGTCGGTTTTCAGATCTCCGGATTGGAAAACACTGAGGTCCATGCCGGCGCTGAAATGTTTGCCTTCGCCGGAAAGAATGATCACGCGCGTCTCGCCCGATTGCTCAAGTGTCTGAATCACCTGTGGCAGTTCTGACCAGAACTCTTTGATCATTGAATTCAACTGCGCAGGTCGGTTCATCACGACGTGCGAGACACCGTTTTTCTTCGTTTCGACACCAAAGCATTTGTACACGTGAGTATTCCTCGATTCGGTTTCGACTGATGTTTGCATAATTAGAATGTCTGATCCGTAGGGCGAATTGTGATTTCGTTGACATTGACTGTCGGCGGCTGACTGACCGCATAAACAATGGCGTTGGCGATATCTTCGCTTGAGAGTGCCCTCATCCCGGCAACCCAGTTTTTGACCGACTTTTGCGTGGCGGCGTCGGTGATGTGGTCTGTCAATTCAGTTGCCACCGCGCCTGGTTGTATCACAGTTACGCGCACGCCTTTGCTCGAAACTTCTTGCCGCAAACCTTCTGAAAAGGCGCCAACGGCGAATTTCGTGGCGCTGTAAGCGGCGCTTCTGGCTGAAACCACTTTGCCGGAAACTGATGAAACATTCACTATATGACCGGTCGAGTTTTTGATCATATGCGGCAAAACCGCATGCGTGCAGTTCATCAATCCAAGAACGTTGATGTCGAACATGCGCTTCCAATCATCGATGTTTGCACCTTCGACTGGACCTAGATACATGACACCCGCGTTGTTAATCAGAATGTCGATTCGACCAAATTTTTCCACTGTGCCTTTGACGGCTCTTTCGATATCTGCAGGCTTAGCTACGTCAGATGCGAAATAAATTGGCTTCTCAAAACCCTCTTTCTCAATCGACTCGCACAAGGCTGACAGTCTGTCCTCACGTCGTGCCATCAAGCTTACTTTGGCCCCGGCGCAGGCCAATGCGGCCGCTGTCGCTTCGCCGATTCCAGACGAGGCGCCGGTGACAATTGCGACTTTGTCCTTGAGAACACTATTTGCTGTTTTGATTGCCGCAGAGGAAGTGGATTTAGTCATTGTCGGCCCCTCAAATGATGAGCCGACAATTATATACGCTATTCATCTACGAGCATTGCGTCTTACTGCGTGCCTCAAAGACATCTTCTGGATAGGTGTTCCGCGCAACCCTATGCCTGCTTGCGAAGTTTTCTGACTGGCGCAGCAAACTGTCCCTTGAGAAGGTGCTTCATCTGCAGACGTTCAAGCGTTGATTTCGCGCGACCCGCCACGTATGGGTTGGGATCCTCTTGCAGGGATTCCAAAACTTCAAGCGGAGTGCTGTGATTTTCCGCCAAAGCAAATCGAATGTCTGCGTCCTTATCATGAGCCAGAGCCGCTTTTACCTGGCAGGGAGTGTGTACGTTGTCGGCGACTGCCATGCGAACTTCGCTTCTCGATTCTCCGGCAAGATCAGCCAGAATCGAGGGAGCGTCTGCAGTTTCGGCTACTTTTACCAGGGCGTTTTGAATACCCCGATTGCGCCCGGCAAGTCGCGCCGTGTGAAGTATGTCCTGTTTGACCGAAGATTTAGTTGCTTGGCGCGGCGCCGGTTGCAAGGCTGCAGCCAAACTTGGAGCGGATCTCTGCTTCTCCGTTCCTTCCTTTGAACTTGCATTTTGTTTTAGTCTCTCCAGTTGATCGCTCACTGCATCGAGATCTACAGGGTTTATACGATTCGGAGCCTTCGACTCAAACTTTGCAAATTTGTCTTTCAACATCGGTTACCTCCTCAACGCCTCAGGGCTGGAAAACCAGTGTGGGCGTGTGTTTGCAGAGAGACTGGTAATGTCTCTCTGAGTTCCCGGTCTGGACAATTCACAGCAGATTAATTAAGCGCTCAGGCGGTCTTTTCTTCGTCCTGCATGCATTCTTCGCATTTTGCCAGCATTTTAGAAACGCGCGTTTTCAAGCCTTTTGCAATGCTTGCTACCGCACCAATACTGGGGTTTCTGCGACCTTGCTCAATATTGCTGATGAATGCTCTGTTGACTCCCGATTCCGCTGCAAGGTCATCCTGTGTCAGTTTCAGGCGTTTGCGCCTGGCGTTAATCACTTCACCCAAGCAACGATATAAATGATTGTGGTTTGGTCTTTTATTTGCCATGTTTGCTCACCTCCGCGGACTAGACGCACGCAATGACGAAAGGTTTCAATTCTGAGTATCCAGTTGCATACGTGTGAATCGCTGTTAGAGCTGGCGTTTTGGTGACTGTCTGGGCTTTTCCCGTACATTTCTTCAACATTAAAATTGTTTGGACCCGGGAACTGAAAGGTTTCCCGTAAGTCTTTTGAGGCGAAGGAGATGAGCCTTGTCCGAGAGAGGAGCCAAAATCATGACACCAGACAACGAACCATTTGACGGACCGTTCGAGGAGCTCGACGAAGCTCTTGAGCGAAGCGCTAAGGAGTTGGAGAAGCTCTCAACTATCTATAGGCAGCGCGGTCATGCTCAAGAAGCGTCAGACATAGCCAATACGCTTGCGAACATGCACAGTCGCAATCAAGAGTCAGACGACTATTAATCGCTGCGGTAAAAGTTTTCGATAGGGGGAAGACAAAAGTGTCTCCCCTGTTTCATATTTGGACGTTTTGCCATGTTCGACCTGGTGGTCTAGAATCATAGACTTCAAGAATGATGAGGTTGCCATGTCCGAGCAAGTTATAAAGGATGCCATCGCGAACTCCACAATGCGATGCCCAAAGTGCAAAAAGCCTATCCAAAAGTACGAAAAATACATGGACACAATCGACGCTGTGCGCGACGGATTTAACGTTGTAGAAGTTGACTCGCGCTCTTCACGCGTGACCTTGACCTGCGGAAACGGTGATTGCGACTGGCGTGAGCGTACTGAATACTGGTCTGAACTGATCGACTAGTTTTTGTTTCTTGTTTTACCGCCCATGATTTCTTTGCCACTACCGGCGGTGTTGTATCGTATATTCGGACGGCTTCTCGCGACTCCTCTGATTCGGTGGGGCGAGATGGCCGGGGACCAACATCACTGAACGCCTCTGGATTCTTGATAAGTCTTTTATCGAACCCTTGATAAGATTCTCCTGAGCTTTAGATCACGCGGGAGCGTAAGTTTCTGTGCAAAACGGGAACTAGCCACCCTTGAGCCCGTCACCGCAGTGTTTAGCATCTGATGTCAAGTGAAATCAGGGTTGCAAGGAATGTGAGAGAATTACGTACCCCCTATGTGTCCGGGAACGAAGCATCATTCGAGTATGCAAACTGTCAAGAACCGTGAGCCGGAAGTGTCAGAACCTCCGACGCCACCGGAAGAAAAACCAGTAGTCACCCCAGACGTAGCTCCCCGCTATCAACCCGGTAAGGCTGCGCTTCTTTCGCTTGTGCCTGGCCTGGGACACTTTTATGTCGGGCAGCCGGTCGTTGGCTCGCTTGTTCTCGTCAGTAGCGTGCTTGGACTGACTTTCCTTACCACCATCATTGCCGGGAAAAATCTCTTCCCGATTGTCGAGCCGATCGCCCTCGCTTTTGGAGTGCATCTCGATAAGTCAGCCGCGCCGCAAATCGTTGCCGGTCCCGCTGCTGTCGGTCTCTACCTTTTGTCTTTCCTGTATGTGAGCGCATACTTCATCAGCGATGCGTATCAGCAAGCAGTTAAGAAGTCACGATATCCAGTCGGATTCAAGCCGGACATGGGCGTGACGTTCTCCGGCTCGACGGGCTTCTCCTATTTGATGCACTGCGTTTTGCTTGTAATTTGCGCGGTCGCATGCTTGTTCATCATCAAAGTCCCTGAAAAACACACGACGGTCATCGAATTCGAGTTTCCGGATCCGCCACCGCCGCCGCCACCACCTCCACCGCCGAAAGTGCAGCCGAAGCCACAGGAAGCACCGAAGACTAAACCGGAGCCGGTGAAGCAAGTCGTTCCACCGCCAAAACCACAGCCGATTGCCGTCAAAGCTGACGACAACAAGCCTGCCGATATTCCACTGGTTGAGGAAGTAAAACAGGCTGAGCCCGTCGCATCGACAGGTGGTTCGACAGGATCGAGCACTGGTGATGCTGGTGGCAGTTCCGGTGCAGGTAGCAGCGATGAAGTGGATCTTTCCGATTATGTCGCGCAGATGGAAAAGAAGATTCGCAAATCTTGGTTCCCTCCGAAAGGCGAAGAGACCAAGAAGATTATCTTGAAGTTCAAGATCAGCAGCCAGGGAGTTGTTTCGTCTGTCCGTTTGAAGTCGTCATCCGGCATCATGGTTGCCGATGAAGCAGCGATGACTGCTGTGAAAACCGCATCCCCGTTCGCGCCCCTTCCAAAAGGAGCGCCGGACCCGGTCGAAATTCTCTTCACCTTCGATTACAGCGTCTTCGGCGGAAAGCAAGTCAACTAGCAGGTCGCCCGTTTTCTGTAGGGGCGACGCCATGCGTCGCCCGGTGGTCCACAGTTGATTGGTTCGCGTAGTGGCGCATTACATGCGCATTTCGCGCGGTCGGTAAGACTGCCGCCCCTACTTTTCCTGAGCACACCGTCCATAAATTCAATAAGTGAAAGGGAGGCTGGCGTGCCTCCCTTTGTGTTCCAGACTTGTTGTCGTCTCTCATGTCTGGTTTAACTTGCTGGATTCGGAGCCCTTAAACGGTGATTCCTCCGTCGGCTGCGATTGTGTGGCCTGTTACCCAGCGACCGTCGTCAGATGCGAGGAATGCCACTACTGCTGCGATATCTTCAGGTTCACCAATCCTGCCGAGCGCCGTTTTGTTGATGAATTCGTCCTTCAATTCTTGCGGAACAGTGTTGAACATGTCTGATGCTACTGGTCCTGGCGCTACGCCATTGACGGTGATTTTGCGTTTCCCCAGTTCTTGCGCCCATGTGCGAGTCAAGGTATCGAGCGCTGCTTTTGTTGCGGAATAGACGCTGAATCCAGGCATTGCTGATTGCGCGGCTTTGGACGAAATGTTGATGATACGTCCGCCGTCGGCGAAGTTTTTCAAAGCTTCCTTGGTCGCGTAGATCACTCCTTTGATATTGATGTCTATTACGTAGTCGACGTGCTCTTCCGTGACGTCTTTGATGAAGAGCGTGTCGTAGACACCTGCATTGTTGACGAGAATGTCGATGTTGCCAAACTCTTTGGTAACCTCTGCGAACAGATTTTTGCTGTCTTGCTCAGAAGAGACGTTGCCCTTGAATGCAGCTGCTTTGGAGCCGAGTTCTTCGATTTGCTTCACGATTTTGTCGGCCGCGTCCTTGCTGTTGTTGTAATTAACAGCTACTGTTGCGCCTTCTTCTGCCAGGCGCAACGCGATTCCTGCCCCGATGCCTCTGGAGCCACCGGTCACGACGGCTACCTTGCCGGCGAGGCGCTTGGCGCCTGTGGTCTTGGGTTGCTGCTGCGTTAAGGTCATTTTTGTTCTCCTGTTGGTTTTGTTGTTTTAACACTAAGTTGGATGGTCTTCCCTTAAGGCGCGGGCATTTGCAAACTTATTTGATCTGCTTTGTTTCTAAAGCGACTATGTCATCTTCCTGAAACTGTCCGCGCCTTTTGGAAAAGCTTGGCGGCGCCCTTTGGGGCACGGCGCCGCCCCTGCATGGGCTTACCGATGTCGTTGCTCGTTCGGAGGCAACTTTGGCTGACGGCGGTTTCCCTCTGCGAATTTGGCCTGTCTGAAAAAACTGTCTTACTTGTGCAGTCCTCTCACTCTCCACATAGCCAGTCGGCTTAAGCTGCCTGGAATCGTGCGTGTTTCACAGTTGTGAAAATAGGCTCCAGTCTGTCCAATGTTCTTTCTGCTCTGTGGGCAACGTATGGATTTTCATCGTTGCTCAATTTTTGCAGTATCGCCCGTGGTATCGCCGGGTTTTCAGCCAGAGCATAGCGAACATCACCATCTTCATCTTCAGCGAGTTCAGCCAACAGAATGTCGGTGACTACTGGATTGAAGGCGAGGTTGACGCGCACTTCGGGGCTTTCATCGTGCACGAGTTTTATGAGCAGCCGAAGCGGCGTTCTTGGGTTTTCCGCTACGCGCGCTCTGATGTGAGCATCTTCGGATTCTGCATATTCTTCGAGCAGTTGAACCGGAGCGTCTGGATTACCAGCGAGAAGATATCGGGCTTTTGCTGTGAGACTAAATAGCATGGTTGGGTTACCTCAATGTGTTCAGTTTGCCCTGGCGGTACTCAGGGAGAGGGGTTCGTGGATTTGTGGTTTATGCGGTTGTTGTACTTATGTGGTTTTTGAATTTACTTTTTGAGAACCAGCTCGAACATCAGGTTGATGAAAACATTCAGCGGTTCCAAATTCTTGATTGTCTTCGCTCGCATCATTGCGCCCTCCCAAGAGGATGAGAACAAATCAGCGATTGTTCTGGCATCAGCAGCAGTGGTGATTTCGCCGCGCTCCTGACCTTCCTTTATGCAGGCTGCGAATGCGTCCAGCCGTTTTTCCATAACCTCCGACAACGCCTGTCTCAGCGTCTCGCTTTGATCTGACATTTCTTGGCTCAGGTTGCCGATCAAACATCCCTTGCGGCAGTTCGCAGCACGCATACATTCTCGCTTTGATTCACAAAATGAACGCAGCCTCTCTTTGGGAGTGAGAGATTCGTTGGTGAGAATCGGCGTCAAGAATGCCATAAAATCTCTGTCGAATTCTTCAATGATTGCCAGAGCAAAGTCTTCCTTGCTGTCGAAATAGTGATAGAAAGAGCCTTTCGGCACGCCAACTTTGGATAACACTTCCTGAATTCCGGAATTGGTGTAACCCTTTTCGATCATCACTTCAGCGCCGGCTTCGAGCAGAAGCTGCTTGGTGTCTTGTCGTGTGGTTACCTTAGCGTTCATTTCTCACATCTCCATTTCTATCCAATCTATTAGACTGGTCGTCTACTATGCGGCATAAAAAACATCGTTTGACAGTTGGGGCAATTCATCGCTGTGCAGTCTGTTGTCTTCATTTCTAAGAATGTGAGCGACCCACAACCAGCGAAGATTGTCTGCATTTGCCTCTGTGTCATAGCTCGTATTTAGGAAACTGAAATTCTCGGCTGCGCCGTTGGTTTGAAACATTGTCCTGACCTTATCCTTATTCGTTGCTTTTGTTTTCTCGCGTTGCCTCACGTAATTTTCTAACCCTTACAACCTCTTTGCCTCATTGAAAATCGTACCAGCAGCTCGTGCGTTTTTTCTCTTTCTCAAGCTAATTTCGTTAGTACCTGATTTTTGTGAGG